>Ga0101945_1000348_pt1 | contig 86221 bp, 81 predicted proteins | sample DewCreD2012metaG_2_FD_75246 | JGI IMG/M metagenome (GOLD analysis project Ga0101945, IMG submission 75246) | Hot spring sediment bacterial and archeal communities from British Columbia, Canada, to study Microbial Dark Matter (Phase II) - Dewar... ... | reverse complement strand
TTGTAGATAACTTTGATGGGACGCTCAAAGAGCCTGAGGTGTTGCCGGCGCGGCTGCCCAATTTGCTTCTCAACGGTTCCTCCGGCATCGCTGTGGGCATGGCGACGAACATCCCCCCCCACAACCTGGGCGAGGTGTGTGACGCGCTGGCCTATATGCTGGACAACTGGGCCAAGCTGGATGAGGTGAGCGTTGAGGAGTTGATGCGCTTCATCCCCGGCCCGGACTTCCCCACCGGCGGGGTGATTTACAGGCGGGGCGAGGATGGCACGGACACGATCCGCCAGGCCTACGCCACAGGCCGGGGGCGCATCACGGTGCAGGCGCGGGCGCATGTGGAGGAGATGGGCCGGGGCAAGAGCCGGATCGTGGTCACGGAGTTGCCCTATCAGGTGAGTAAGACCGCCCTGGCCGAACGCATCGCCGAACTGGTGCGCGAAGGCAAGCTGGAGGGCATCACCGACCTGCGCGATGAGAGCGACCGACGGGGGATGCGCCTGGTGATTGAGTTGAGCCGCAACGCCGCGCCAGAGCAGGTGATGAAGGAATTGTTCCGCCAGACGCCCCTGCGCACGACCTTCAGCGTGATCCTGCTGGCGCTGGTGGAGGGTGAGCCGCGGCTGCTGTCGCTGAAGAAGGCGCTGCACCTCTACCTGGAGCATCGGCTGGAGGTGGTGCGCCGCCGCAGCGCGTTTGACCTGGCCCGCGCCCGCGAACGCGCCCATATCCTGGAGGGACTGCTCACCGCGCTCAAGCATCTGGACGAGGTTATCCAGACGATCCGCCGCTCGCCGGAGAGCGAGACGGCCCGCGCGCGGCTGGTGAAGACGTTCAAGCTCACCCCGCTGCAGGCGACGGCGATCTTAGACATGCCCCTGCGGCGGCTGGCCGCGCTGGAGCGGCGGAAGATAGAGGAAGAATACAAACAGAAGCAGCGGCTGATCAAGGAGTTGACCGAGCTTCTGGCCAGCCCCAAAAAGATGCGGCTGGCCGTCAAGGCGGAACTGGCCGAGATCAGGGCGCGCTACAGCGATCCGCGCCGCTCCCAGATCGTGGATCGCGCGCCGGGGGCCTGGGGCGCAGAGGACATGTTGCCCGATGAGCCGGTCTGGATTACTATTAAGCAGAGCGGACTGGTTGTGCGCACGGCGGGGCGGGAGGCGCCGGATTGGGGCCGTGCGCTCCAGGATGCGCCGGTGGCCTGCCTGCCAGCCAGCACCCGCGACACGCTTTACCTGTTTACGGCCTCCGGCCAGGCGGCGGCGGTGGGCGCGCAGCGCGTGCCGGAGGGCGCCGGGGCGCATTGGGCCGACCTGGCCTCGCTGGGTAAGCGCGAGCGGGTGGTGGCGGCGGTGGCGCTGCCCGGTCGGGCCGATGGCCAAGCAGCAGGGGAGGGGGCCACGCTCTTCCTGGCAACGCAGCGGGGCCTGGTCAAACGCCTGGCGGTGAGCGCCCTGCCGGGCGCAGGCGCCGCCCGCTTCAGCGTGATCAAGCTGGAGACGAATGACGCGCTGTGCTGTGCCCGGTTGACGCCGGGGGACGCCGAGATCATCCTGGCGACAGCAGCGGGGCAGGTGATCCGCTTCCGGGAGGAGGAGGTTCGCCCGATGGGACTGACAGCGGGGGGCATCCTGGGCGTCAAGCTGGGCGACAGGGATGACCGCGTGGTGACGATGGATGTCGTCCAGCCGCGCAGCGATCTGCTGGTGGTCACGACAACAGGACATGCCAAGCGCACACCGTTAAGCGAGTATCCGGCCCAGGGGCGCAACGGCAGCGGCGTGATCGCGGTCCGCCTGGCGAAGGGAGCCGCCCTGGTCGGGGCCTGCGTCGTCCATGCCGACGACAAAATCGCCCTGGTGATGGCGGACGGGAGCGGGCGGGTGATGCGGGCAGCGAACGCGCCGCGCATGGGCCGGACGACGCAGGGTGAGCGGGTGGTCGCGCTTAAACCGAAAGAGCGGCTGATTGGGGTCATGCGGCTGTTCTCTGATCTGACGACTGAAAGCTGAAAGCCGACCGCTGATAGCTATATGGCTATGTTTTAAGGAGGGGAGCCGTGCCGTATCGTGATACGCCTGTCGTGTGCTCTGTGTGTGGGCGGACCTTCATCTGGACGGTGACCGAGCAGCGCCAGGCCGCCGAGGCCGGCCTGCCCCTGGTGAAGCCGGAGCTTTGCCCGCGCGATCGCATGCGCGACCCGTTAACAGGTCGCTGGCTGGGCCGGGTGAAATGGTACAGCCCGGAGAAGGGCTACGGCTTTATCATTCGTGGCGATGGCGAAGAGATCTTCTTTCACCGCAGCGGCGTGCTGCCCCCCGGCCCCGCCTATCTGACCGAAGGCACGCCGGTGACGTTTGAAATAGAGGAAACGCTGGGGGCCAAGCCCAAAGCGGTGGAGGTGGCCCTGGTGACGCCGCCGACGGAGGAGAGCGAAGAGACCCTAGAGGGCGACACAGCGGCCTGACCCTTCGGGCCGAAGCCCTCCAGCCCGGCGTGTGACCTCAGTGGCCTCCAGGCAATCCGTTGAGCACCTTTTCCAGGACGCTATCGTAGATGGGCGCCATGCGGCTCCAATCGTAACAGGCCACGGCCTGGCGCAGGGACATGGCCTGGGCCTCTGCGCGGTGGGTAAGCGCCCAGGTGAGGCGTTCCACCAGGCCGGCGAAGTCGGTGTACAGGCAGCGGTCATGGGCGGCGGAGGGAAGCAAGTCGGGGTAGGTGAGGCGTTTGGGCAGGATGGGGAAGGCGCCGCAGTAGATAGCCTCCACCAGGGCCACGCCGAAGAAGTCGTGGAGCGCGGTGCTCACCACAATATCGGCCTGCCACAATAGCCTGGCATAGTCCTCCTCGCTGGCATAGCCGTAGTGAATGAGCCGCTCCCCCAGCCGCGCCTTCGCTTCCTCAAACTCGGCTGGCACCAGGCGGAAGTTCTGGCCGCAGAGCGCGACACGAAAATCCAGCCCCCGTTCGGCCAGCGCGTATAGGGCACGGAAGAATTCCAGCGGGTTTTTGTCGTATTCCCAGCGCTGGTTCCACAGGATCACGGGAGGGCGCCCTGCGGACAGAGGCCGTTCATAGGCCCAATGATCCAGGCGACGCAGGTCCACGCCCACCGGCAAGACCTGGCTCTTACGCCGGATGGCCTCAATCGTCCACAGTTCGTTGTAGTCGGGGAAGTGCTTGAGCAGGCGGGGCAGTTCCTCAAAGAAGCTCTCCAGGTGGTAGCGCGAGTTGAACAGGACGGCATCGGCGGCCAGGGCACTGGCGAAGTTGATGAAGCCATAAGTCAGGTCGCGCTTCTCGCCAGGCTGGAGCGGGTAGGTGAGCTGGTTCTCGTGGAAGTAGATCGCCACTGGCACATTGGCCAGGCGGTCTCGCGTGAGGCCCAGAAAGGCGGGTAGGTTGAGCATATCGGTCACAAGGAGCAGGTCCGGGCGCTCATCACGTTCGCGGGTCATCCTCGCCAGGGTCACCGCCCCGCCGTGCATCCGCCACTTCCAGAACATGCCCGGAAGCTGGAACAGCTGGATGGCGTGGCGGCTATACCGGACGTAGCCGTCCGCCCAGGCGGCATGCGAGCCGGTGTAATAGGGTTCCAGCAGCCAGACGTGCATACCCGTTTCCTTAATCCCGTTGTGTACCTTGATTGTAAATGGCTTTTTGGCCGAACGTCAACTATCCGGCCCTCCCCCGTCAGGGAGGAGGGCCTCGGAGTTCCCCTCTCCCCACTTGACGGAGATAAGGAAATTACCCCCCATGACCGCTCACAATTCACCTTAAAAGTACAAAAGTCATACCCTGCGACCTCATTGTACGGGTAAGATTTCGTTCCCCTTTAGCGTCCAATGGGTAGTACTGGAACAGCTTGTCGTGCGATCACCAGGCCAGCTTGGCTGTGCCCACTGAGGAAGGAGGCAGGTCACCGCCTGGCGGCAGGCCGCCGTCAGTGCTTCTGAGCGCAGAAACCAAACGCTGAAGGGGTGACTCTCAAGACCGTGAGGCGGCCGATTTCAGCTTTCTGGCCTGGGAATCGGTCGTTTTGTTTTAGTGAGGAGGACCCATGACCGTCGCATCTATCGCTGATCAGCCCGCTCGCACAGCGGCCGATGGCAACAACAAAAAGGATATCATCGGCCTCATTGAGCAACTTCAGGACATCACCGGGTTCCGCGAGCAGCACTGGGAGGGCAGCTTCGCCGATTACCTGGAGATCGTCCATCGCAACCCGCGCGTCGCCCGGACCGCCTATCAACGGCTGTACGATATGATCATCTCCTACGGCTACGAGGAGTACACGCGCAACCGTGAGACCCTGATCCATTACAAGTTCTTTGATGACCCCTTTGAAAACGGCAAGGACGCCATCTATGGCCTGGATAAGGCCCTGATGGAGTTCGTCCAGGTGCTCCACTCCGCCGCCCGCAAGTACGGCACCGAGCGCCGTCTGCTTCTGCTCCACGGCCCTGTGGGCAGCGCCAAGAGCACCCTCGTCCGCCTGCTCAAGAAGGGGCTGGAAGCCTACTCGCGCACCGACGCCGGCGCCCTGTACACCTTCTACTGGGTGCTGGACAACGGCGAGCGTATGCTCTGCCCCATGCACGAGGAGCCCCTGCATCTCATCCCGCCGGAGTTCCGCGATGCTATCCTGGAACAACTCAACGAGGGTCGTGAGGGGCTGGACCGCGTGGAGATTGAGGGCGACCTGTGCCCGGCCTGTCGCTTCGTCTACCGCACCCTGCTGGAGACCTATGAAGGCGACTGGCTCAAGGTCATGAACCACGTGCGGGTCAAGCGCCTGCTCCTCTCCGAGAAGGACCGCATCGGCATCGGCACGTTCCAGCCCAAGGATGAGAAGAACCAGGACTCCACCGAACTGACCGGCGACATCAACTACCGCAAGATCGCCGAATATGGCTCGGATTCTGACCCGCGCGCCTTTAACTTTGACGGCGAGCTGAACATCGGCAACCGCGGCCTGGTGGAGTTCATTGAAATCCTCAAGCTGGATGTGGCTTTCCTTTACGATCTCTTGACCGCCACCCAGGAGCACAAGATCAAGCCGAAGAAATTCGCCCACACGGATATTGACGAGGTCATCATCGGCCACACCAACGAGCCGGAGTATCGCAAGCTGCTCTCCAACGAGTACATGGAGGCGCTGCGCGACCGCACGGTCAAGATTGACCTCCCCTATGTCACCCGCTTCTCGGATGAGGTCAAGATTTACCAGCGCGACTTCAACGGCAAGCGCGTGCAGGGCAAGCATATTGCCCCGCACACGATTGAGATGGCCGCGCTGTGGGCCGTGCTCACCCGCCTGGAGGAGCCTAAGCACGCTGGCCTGACGCTTATCCAGAAGTTGAAGCTGTACGATGGCAAGACCCTGCCCGGCTTCACCGAGGACACGGTGAAGGAACTCCAGGCCGAGGCCCACCGTGAGGGTATGGAGGGCATCTCGCCACGCTACATCCAGGACAAAATCTCCAACGCCCTGGTCTCCGACGAGTGCGTCTCCTGCCTCAACCCCTTCCTGGTCATGCGCGAACTGGAGGCGGGCCTGAAGCATCACTCGCTGATCACCAGCGAGGAGCAGCGCAAGCGCTACCGCGAACTCCTGGCCGTCGTGCGCGAGGAGTACGACGAGATCGTCAAGAACGAGGTGCAGCGGGCCATCACCGCCGACGAGGCCGCCATCAAGCGCCTGTGCGCCAACTACATTGACAACGTCAAGGCCTACACCCAACGCCAGCGCGTGCGCAACCCCTACACCGGCCAGGATGAACCCCCGGATGAGCGCCTGATGCGCTCCATTGAGGAGAAGATTGACATCCCGGAGAGCCGCAAAGACGACTTCCGCCGCGAGATCATGAACTACATCGGCGCGTTGGCCATTGAGGGCAAGACCTTCCAATGGGACTCCAACGAGCGACTGCGCAAGGCGCTGGAACTCAAGCTGTTTGAGGACCAGAAGGACTCCATCAAGCTCACCAGCCTGGTGTCCAGCGTGATCGATCAGGAGACGCAGGAGAAGATTGACATCGTGAAGAGCCGCCTGATCAAGAACTACGGCTACTGCGATGTATGCGCGACGGATGTGCTCAACTACGTCGCCAGCATCTTCGCCAGAGGGGACACGAAGCACTAAGAGGGTAAGGGCCATGTTGTCCAAGATTGAACAAGACCGCAGCCGCTTCCGGCAGATCGTGCATGGGGTGGTCAGGCAGAACCTGCGCAAGTACATGGCGAACGGCGAACTGATCGGTCGCCAGGGCAAGGACTTCGTCAGCATCCCTGTCCCCCAGATTGAGCTGCCCAGCTTCCGCTTCGGTCGCAACCAGGCGGGCGTCGGCCAGGGCGACGGCGCCCCCGGCACCCCCATCGGCAGCGATGGCGACATGAGCGGCGAAGGCCAGGCAGGGAACCAGCCCGGCCAGCACATCCTGGAAGTGGAACTGACGCTCCAGGAACTGGCCAAAATCCTGGCCGAGGAACTGGAGTTGCCCCACATCCAGCCGAAGGGCAAGCGCCACATCCGTACCCAGGTGGACCGCTACGTGGGCATTCGCCGCGTCGGCCCGGAGAGCCTGCGCCACTTCAAGCGCACCTATAAAGAGGCCCTCAAACGCCAGATCGCCCTGGCCAACTACGACCCCGCCCACCCGGTGGTCATCCCGGTGCGGGAGGACAAGCGCTACCGCTCCTGGGAGGAGCGCCCCCTGCCCGAATCCAACGCGGTGGTCATCTACATGATGGACGTCTCCGGGTCTATGACCCAGGCGAAGAAGGAGATCGTCCGGCTGACGGCGTTTTGGATTGACACCTGGCTGCGCACGCAGTATGAGAATGTACGCACGCGCTACATCATCCATGACGCCACCGCGCGCGAGGTGGACCAGAAAGCCTTCTACAGCACCCGCGAATCCGGCGGCACGGTGATCTCCTCGGCCTATGAACTCTGTCTGGATATCATCCATAAAGATTATCCCCCCGACGAGTGGAACATCTATCCCTTCCATTTCTCCGACGGCGAGAACTGGTCAAAGGAGGATGACCAGAAGTGTGTGGCCCTGCTGACAGAGCATATCCTGCCAGCCGTGAACCTGTTCTGCTACGGCCAGGTCCGAGGCTCGTATGGCGACGGCCAGTTCATCCGGGTCGTGGACGCGATTGAGGGCTTTGACAACATCTCCACCGCCGAGATTGATGAGCGCGAGCACATCTACGACGCCATCAAGACGTTTCTGGGGAAAGGACGATAGTAGGATTTACTGCAGAGCACGCAGGGAGCGCAGAGATGTACGCTCAGTAAGTCACAGATTTGCCCCCACCCCAGCCCTCCCCCGCAAGGGGGGTGCACCCGTTCCCTCCCCCTGAATGGGAGAGGGTCAGGGAGGGAGTGACAGGTCCGTAATCTGCGGTTAGATTGAAGGTGCAGTGAACAGATGACGATACCGCTGCCGAAAGAACTGGTTGAGACGCAGGCCGAGATTGAGCGCTACGCGCGGGAGTACGGCCTGGATTTCCCCGAAATCCGCTATATCATGCTGGACTACGCCCAGATAAACGAGGTCGCCGCCTACGATGGCTTCCCCACGCGCTACCCGCATTGGCGCTTCGGCATGGAATACGACCGCCTGAGCAAGAGCTACGCCTACGGCCTGCACCGCATTTACGAGATGGTCATCAACAACGACCCGGTGTACGCCTATCTGCTCGTCTCCAACACCTTCGTGGACCAGAAGCTCGTTATGGCCCACGTCTGCGGCCACGCCGATTTCTTTAAGAACAACCTGTGGTTTGCCCATACAAACCGGCGCATGCTGGACGAGATGGCGAATCACGGCATGCGCATCCGCCGCTACATTGAGCGCGTCGGTTTTGAGGCGGTGGAGAATTTTCTGGACATCTGCCTCTCACTGGATAACCTGATTGATGTCCACGCGCCCGGCATCCATCGCCGCCCCACGCCGCGCCGCCCGGATGAGGAAGAGGAGCGGCCCGTCGTGCGCAAACTCCAGGCCAAGAGCTACATGGATGAGTACATCAACCCGCCGGAGTTCATTGAGGCGCAGAAGCGCAAGATTGAGGCGGAGAAGCAGAAGCGCAAGAAGTTCCCCGAAGAGCCGGAGCGCGACGTCCTGCTCTTCCTCCTGGAGCACGCGCCGCTGGAGAACTGGCAGCATGACATCCTGGCGATTGTGCGCGAGGAGGCCTATTACTTCGCGCCGCAACGCCAGACCAAGATCATGAATGAAGGCTGGGCCTCCTACTGGCATAGCAAGATCATGACGGAGAAGGCTCTCAAGCCCTCCGAACTGATTGACTACGCCGATCATCACTCCGGCACGATGGCCGTCACCCCCGGACGGCTTAACCCCTACAAGATTGGGCTGGAGCTTTTCCGCGACATTGAGGAGCGCTGGGACAAGGGGCAGTTCGGGCCGGAGTGGGAGGCCTGCGATGACGCCATCGCTAAAGAGAACTGGGATTTGAAATTGGGCCTGGGCCGGCAGAAGATCTTTGAGGTGCGCAAGATTTACAACGATGTCGGCTTCATTGACGCCTTCCTCACCGAGGACTTCGTCCGTCGCCACAAGCTGTTTACCTACCGCTACGACAAACAGACGCGCCAGTATCGCATTGACAGCCGCGACTTCAAAGAGATCAAGCGCGTGCTCCTGTTCCAACTGACCAACTTCGGCCAGCCGGTGATCACAGTGGAGGACGCCAACTACAACAACCGCGGTGAACTCTACCTCAAGCACCACCACGAGGGCGTGGACCTGCACACGGCCTATGCCATAGACACGCTGGCCAACCTGGCGGCCATCTGGCAGCGCCCGGTGCATATTGAGACGGTGGTGGAAAGCGAGGGGCGCGTGCTGTTCAGCCACGATGGCCGCGAGCCGCAGCGCACGCGGCTGGATAAGTAGGCCACGCTGGCTTTCCCCCTCCAACCTATAGTATAATACCCTCTCATGTAGTATAATACCCCCTCACATGAGGATGCCCCCAAGTCCGGGGCAACGGATCGGTGACAAGGTGATGGGGCACATCGGCCTGAACGCGCATCTCCTGGCCGGGCGAGCAGGCTACCGCAGCGCAGGCATTCACCATTACCTCGCCCATCTCCTCCGCCACTTGCCGGAAGCCGACCCTCACCTGCGCTATACCCTCTTCGTTGGCCCAGAAACGGATATGACAGAGCTGTCCGCCCCCTGCCCAGGGGCTGAAGGCCGCGGGGCGGATCGTGGCTGGCGGGTGAACCGGTCACGCTGGCCGACGCAGCACCCCCCCCTGCGCATTCTGTGGGAGCAGACGGCCCTGCCCCTCGCCGCCAGGGGGCTGGACCTGTTGCACGGCCTGGCCTTCGTCGCCCCCCTCCTGGCGCCCTGCCCTACCCTGGTGACAGTATACGACCTGAGTTTTCTGCGCACGCCGGAACGTTTCCGGCGCGGAAATCGTTGGTATTTACAGATGTTCACGCGCTGGTCTTGCCGCCGTGCCCGGCGTATCATCGCCATCTCAGAGAACACCCGGCGCGACCTGGTGGCACTGTTCGGTATCCCGCCGGAGCGCGTTGACGTGGTTCCTCCCGGCGTCAGCCCCTCGTTTGGCCCGCTCCCCCCTGATCAGGTGGCCGCCTTCCGCCGGGCCAAGGGGCTGCCGGAGCGCTTTGTGCTTTATCTGGGCACGCTGGAGCCGCGCAAGAACCTGATCACCCTGTTAGAAGCCTTCGCCCGCCTGAGGCCGGGGGTCAAATTGGTGCTGGCTGGCGGCACGGGCTGGATGTTCGCGGAGGTGTTTGCGCGGGTGCAGGCCCTGGGTCTGGAGGGCAAGGTGGTCTTCCCCGGGTACGTCCCTGACGAAGAACTGCCTTTGTGGTACAATGCAGCCACCGTGTTCGTGTACCCATCGCTATACGAGGGTTTCGGCATGCCACCGCTGGAGGCGCTCGCCTGCGGCACGCCTGTCGTCGTCTCCAATGCCTCGGCCCTGCCAGAGGCTGTGGGCGATGCCGGGGTGCTGGTCCGACCCGACGCTGTGGACGAGTGGGCGCAGGCGCTGGAGCGCCTGCTGGATGACGCCGCGCTGCGGGCCGAACTGGGGGCACGGGGGCGGGCACATGCGGCGCGCTTCTCCTGGGAACGGGCCGCTGCGGGGACGGTGGCTGTCTATCACCGAATCCTGGAGGGGCGGGAATAGGGATGCGTGAGCGCCGCGAACGCCTGGCGAAGCTCAGCCTGATGCTGGGCGATGCCCTGCTGATCAATGTGGCTTTTGCCCTGGCCTGGTGGCTGCGCTACCGGCAGCAGTTCCTGGCGACGGTGGACCCGGCCAACGACGCGCCTTACGGGGTTTACCTGCCCTTCAGCCTGGGCACGACGCTTCTGCTCCTGCTCATTTACAAGATTGACGGCGTGTATGACCGCCGCCGGGGACGCCCCTGGCTGGATGAGGTCTATCGCCTCGTCAACGGCACAACGACCGCCGTGGTGCTGCTTCTGGCGCTGGTCTTCATCCTGATCTACTTCCGCCCGCTGTCCTATTCACGCATCATGTTCCTGGAGGCGGCAGCGCTCATCGTCCTGCTGCTGAGCGCCTATCGCCTGCTCTTCGGCTGGGTGGAGCGGATGCTGCTGCGGCGCGGCCTGGGCGTGGAGCGGGTATTGGTGGTCGGGAATGGCGAGATGGGCCGCGCCGTGATGGCCAGCGTGGTGGCCCGGCCCGACCTGGGCTATCAGGTCATCGGCTTCCTGCACAACGGCGGGGAGGAGAACGCCTCGGACATCGGGCGCTTTAAGGCGCTGGGCGGGGTGGAGGACCTCAGCCGCGTCCTGGCCTATCACCAGGTGGACCAGGTGATCATCACGCTGCCCTGGACGCAGCCACGCAAGATCCTGGAACTGGCGCGCCAGGCGGAACGGGCCGGGGCGCGGGTGCGCATCGTGCCCGACCTGTTCCAACTGAGCCTGAGCCGGGTGGATGTGAACGAACTGGGCGGCATCCCCCTGATCGGCGTCAAGGAAGTCACCATCAGCCGTGGCGGGCGCCTGCTCAAGCGCCTCACCGACGTGGTCATCGCCGCGCTGGTTCTTCTGCTGACCTGGCCGCTCATGGCCCTGATCGCGCTGGCGATCAAGCTGGATTCCCCTGGGCCGGTGCTGTTCCGGCAGACGCGTGTGGGGCAGCATGGGCGCCCCTTCACGCTGTATAAGTTTCGGTCCATGCGCCAGGGCGCCGAAGAGGAACAGGCGCGGCTGATGGCGTTTAACGAGGCCTCCGGGCCGCTGTTCAAAATCCGCAATGACCCGCGCCTGACGCGCGTTGGGCGCCTCTTGCGCCGCACCAGCCTGGACGAATTGCCCCAGTTGTTCAACGTCCTCAAGGGCGAGATGAGCCTGGTCGGGCCGCGCCCGCCAGTGCCCAGCGAGGTGGAGCAATATCAGCCCTGGCACCGCCAGCGCCTGGAGGTGGCCCCCGGCATCACCGGCCTGTGGCAGGTGAGTGGCCGCAGCGACCTGGACTTTGACGAGATGTGCCTGCTGGACCTCTACTATATTGAGTCCTGGTCGTTCTGGATGGATGTGCAGATTATCCTGAGGACGATCCCGGCGCTGATCTCCGGAAAAGGAGCCTATTGACGATAGACGACGGGGAGAGTAGGAGGGGCTTTAGCCCCGATCCTTTAGCCCCGATTCATAGGAACCCATAGGAACTCATAGGGAACCATGTTTGACTTCTCCGCACACGACAAAACACAGTTGACCGAACTGCTGCGGGCGCTGGTGCGCACGCCCAGCCCCTCCACCCAGGAGGGCGCAGTGGCCGAACTGATTGTGCGGGCGCTGCATGACTTTGGCGTGCCGGAGGTGCGCGTGGACCGTATGGGCAATGTCCTGGCGCGGTTGGGGAATGGGCGCGGGCCTGTGCTCTTGTACGATGGTCACATGGACACGGTCGCTGTAAGCGACCGGGCGGCCTGGGCGCACGACCCCTTCGCCGCCGAGGTCGCCAACGGTGTGCTCTACGGCCTGGGCGCAGCAGATATGAAAGGGGCCTTGACCGCCTTTATCTTCGCGGCGAAGCTGCTGGCTGCACGGGGCGTGGAGTTAAATGGCTCCCTTGTCCTGGCCTTCGTGGTTCAGGAAGAGCCTTGCGAGGGGCTGGCCGTGCGCGTCCTGCTGGAGGAGGCGGGGATCCGGCCGGATTGGGTTGTCCTGGGCGAGCCATCCGACCTGCAGATCATGCTGGGGCAGCGCGGGCGGATGGAGTTGCGCGTGACCACGCGGGGGCGCACCAGCCATGCGGCCCGCCCCGACCTGGGCAGGAACGCCATCTACAGCGCTGCCCGTCTGATCTTCGGCCTGGAACTCCTGGCCGATCGCCTGGGCAATGACTCTGTGCTGGGACGCGGCACCCTGGCCGTCACCCAGATTGAGAGCAGCGCCCCCAGCCGTAACGCCATCCCCGACCGCTGTAGCCTGTGCATTGACCGGCGGTTGACGCTGGGGGAGACCGAGGCCAAGGCGTTGGCTGAGGTGGAGGCCGTGATCGTCCGCGAAGGCGTGGAGGCGACGGTGGAGGTCAGCGAATACCAGGCCACCAGCTACACGGGCTACGTCTGCCGGGCCAAGTCCTATTTCCCGGCCTGGGTCACCGAGGCCAGCCATCCCCTGACCCAGGCGCTGGCCCGCAGCGCTCGTGAGGTCCTGGGGGCAACGCCGCGCACTGGCTATTGGCCCTTTTCCACCGACGGCGTATATACGATGGGCATCGCGGGCATCCCCACGGTGGGCTTTGGCCCAGGCAAGCCCGAACATGCCCACACTGCCCAGGACCAAGTGCGCATTGAGGACGTGGTGAAGGCGGCCCAGGTGTACGCCCGCCTGGCGGTGAATCTGTTGGGCGGTCCATCTCAAGGTTAACCCATGCCTATCACAGTGATTGTCGGCACCCAATGGGGGGACGAGGGCAAGGGCCGTATCACCGACCTGCTGGCTGAGGGAGCGGACTTCGCGGCCCGCTTTAATGGGGGCGATAACGCCGGCCATACCGTCACCGTCGGGGCGGCCATCTTCCGCCTGCATCTGATCCCCTCCGGCCTGCTGCACCCCGGCGTCATCGGCGTGATCGGTGCCGGGGTGGTCATCAACCCCCGTCGGCTCATTGAGGAGCTGGAGCAACTCGCCGCCCAGGGTATAGATGTCAGCCCGGCCCGGCTCAAGATCAGCGCGGCGGCCCACCTGATCTTGCCCACCCATATCGCCCTGGACCGGGCCATGAGCGGGGCGCTGGGCACGACGCTGCGCGGCATTGGCCCGGCCTATGCGGATAAAGCCGCCCGCATCGGCATCCGCGCCGGGGAGATGGCCGATGTGGACGGCTTTGCCCAACGGGTGTACCAGGCTGTCCAACACGCCGGACAGGTGCTCCAGCAGGTCTATGGCCAGCCGCCTCCCGACGCCAGCGCCGTGGCTGCCGAGTACGCCGGCTATGCGCAGCGCCTGGCGCCCTACGTGACGGACACCTCGCTGGTCGTGTATGAGGCGCTGCGGGCCGGGAAGCACGTCCTGGCCGAGGGCGCCCAGGGCGTCTTGCTGGACCTGGATCACGGGACGTACCCTTTCGTGACCAGTTCAACCACGGTCGCCGGCGGTGTGGCCTCGGGATTGGGGGTTGGGCCGCAGTGGATTCAGCGCATCGTCGGCGTGTGCAAAGCCTTTCAAACACGGGTGGGGGCCGGGCCGATGCCCACCGAACTGTTCGGCCCGGAGGGCGACCGCTTGCGCGGGACGGGCGAGCACCCCTGGGATGAGTTCGGCACGACCACCGGGCGCCCTCGCAGGTGCGGCTGGCTGGACGGCGTCTCGCTGCGCTATGCCGCTCGCGTGCACGGCCTGACCGAGCTGGCCCTGACCAAGCTGGACATCCTCAGCGGGCTGCCCCAGGTGCGCATTGCCGTCGCCTACGAGTACCAGGGGGAGCGTCTGGAGCATTTCCCCACCAGCGCTGCCGTCCTGACAGAGTGCCGCCCGATCTATGAGGCCCTGCCCGGCTGGGAGCAAGACATCCGCCGCGCCCGCGGCCTGGCCGACCTGCCCGCCGCGGCCCGGCGCTACATTGACCGCGTGGCGGAAATCGCCGGCGTGCCGGTGACGATCATCTCCGTAGGCCCGGAACGGGAACAGACGATACAATTCTAACCGCAGAGAACGCAGAGAGCACAGAGATTTACATATAACCCTCTGCGTGCTCCGCGCGCTCGGCGGTTGGAGAAACTAACTGGCCGCGAAGCGATAGCCCACACCGCGCGCGGTGACGATCACGCCCGGATCGATCTTGCGGCGCAGGTAGAGGATGTACAGTTTGAGGTACTCGGCGGCCTCACTATGCTCATCCGAACCCCAGGCCTGGGCCACCAATTCCTGGCGGGTCATCACCCGTTCGGCATTGCGCGCCAGTGTCGCCAACAGGTCAAATTCCTTCGGCGTCAACTCCACCGGCTTGCCATGCACCGTCACCTCCCGCCGGTGGAAATTGATGGTCAGGCCGTAGCGGTCAAAGGTGAGCTCCCCGGCGGCCATGGGCGTGGGGACGCGGCGCAGGTGGGCTTTGATGCGCGCCAGAAGCTCGGCCATGTGGAAAGGCTTGGTGATGTAATCGTCGCCGCCCAGGTTCAGGCCCTTGACCACATCTTCGGACGAGTTCCGGGCCGAGAGGAAGATGATAGGCACGTTGGACATGCGCCGCAGCCGCCGACACATCTCCCAGCCGTCCATCTTGGGCAGATTCACGTCCAGCAGCACCAGGTTCGGCTGGTCCAGTGCCGCATGGCGCAGGCCCTCTTCCGCGCTGGCGGCGGTGATCACCTCATAACCGGCCTGTTTTAAGCTGTGGGAGATAATGTGAAGGAAGTCCGGGTCGTCGTCAATCGCCAGGATTTTCTCAGCCATAAGCCCGTCTGGTAGCCAGACAGCGGCGGCCAGACGACCCGACAAGCACCTATCGCTCCCCCCCTAGCTTATCGCCTGATAAAGGTCAGGTCAATGGGAAAGTGGTATAAGTGGTATAATAGGAGGAGCAGTAAGAACGAGGCATGCCTCGCCCCTGCAACGGCCCAAGGCCAGAGGCGATAATCCGGTACGTTCCAGGAGGGTATCCGCTTGCGGGTTACAAGCACGGATATTCTGCGCTTCCGTCACGGACGGCGTAAGAATCACAACGGCTGGAAGATCATTTTAGGTCTCGGTTCCTCGGCCCTTCTCGCCGCCTTCCTTGCTCTGGTGATGCTGATGGTCGCTGGCGCGGTGGGCCTGGTGGCGCTCTACCAGAATTATGTCAGCGAGCTGCCGGACCCGGCGGCGCTGGAGGCCCACTTCACCCAGACAACCAACACGGAGTTCTTTGAGACCACGCGGATTTACGACCGCACAGGCCAGACATTGCTCTATGAGATTATTGACCCACGCGGGGGAGACCGGCTGTGGGTGCCGCTGGATCAGATTTCGCCCTACGTCATCAGCGCGACGGTGGCGATTGAGGACCGCAGCTTCTTTGAGAACCAGGGCGTGGACCCACGCGGCATCCTGCGCGCCTTCGTCGCCAACCTGCAAAGCCAGGCCGTCCAGGGCGGTAGCTCCATCACCCAGCAGGTGATCAAGAACACCCTCATCCCGCCGGAGGAGCGGGCGCAGATCAGTTACGAGCGCAAGATCAAGGAGATTTTGCTGGCCCTGGAGGTGACGCGCCGCTACACCAAGCAGCAGATCCTGGAATGGTATCTGAACACCAACCACTACGGCAACCTGGCCTATGGGATAGAGGCAGCGGCCCAGGTGTATTTCGGCAAGCACGCCTCAGAGTTGACCCTGGCCGAGGCCGCCATGCTGGCCCACATCCCCCAGTTCCCGGCGATGAACCCGCTGAACGCGCCCAAGGAGGCTGTGGAGCGCCAGCACCTGGTGCTGGATGCCATGTTGCGCGAAGGCTATATCACACCTGAAGAGGCTGTCCTGGCCAAATACACCCCGCTCAAATATCAGGGCGTGCAACAGCGCTTCAGCCAGGAGCGCATCAAAGCGCCCCACTTCGCCATCTATGTGCGCCAGCGGCTGGAGGAGTTGTTTGGGCCGGACCTCGTCTACGGCGGCGGGCTGAAGGTATATACCACGCTGGACCTGGACCTCCAGAACAAGGCCGAGGAGATCGCCCGCCAGCACGTCAAGGCGCTGCAAGATCAGGGCAAGAACGTGAGCAACGCCTGCGTCGTCGCCCTGCGCCCGACGACCGGGGAAATCCTGGTGATGGTGGGCAGCCTGGACTATTGGAACACCGAGGAGCGCAACGGCTTCCTCGTCCAGGGCGCGTACAACGTCTGCACCGGCGTGCGCCAGCCCGGCTCAGCCTTTAAGCCCATCACCTACGTCACGGCCTTCGCGCAGGGCTACACCCCGGCGACGATGGTGCTGGACGTGCCCACGACCTTCACCCAGGAGGGGCGCGCCCCCTATTCGCCGGTGAACTACGACAATCGCTTTCATGGCCCGCAGACGCTGCGCCAGGCGCTGGCCCGCTCCTACAACATCCCCGCCGTGCAGGTCATGGCCTGGGCGGGCGTGGACAACGTTATCCGCATGGCCCACCGGCTGGGCATCACGACGCTGGATCAGGGGCTGGACTATTACGGGCTGGCGCTGACGTTGGGCGGCGGCGAGGTCAAACCGCTGGATATGGCCTATGCCTTCGGCGTCTTCGCCAACAACGGCGTTATGGCCGGGATGCCCGTCCCCGCAACGCGCCACCGCCTGGGCTTCCGCGAACTGGACCCCGTGGCCATCCTGCGCGTGGAGGACCGCAACGGCAACATCCTCTACGAGTATAAACAGCCGGAGCAGCGGCAGGTGCTCTCGCCGGAACTGGCCTTCCTGATCACCGACATCCTCTCGGACAACGACGCCCGCGCCGCCGCCTTCGGCGCCAACAGCCCGCTCAAGCTCAGCCGCCCCGCCGCCGCCAAGACCGGCACAACCAATGACTTTCGCGACAACTGGACGGTGGGCTACACGCCGCAGCTTGTCACGGCGGTGTGGGTGGGCAACAACGACAACTCGGAGATGAAGAACGTCTCTGGCATCGCCGGCGCCGCCCCTATCTGGCACGACTTCATGGAATACGCGCTTAAAGATGAGCCGGTGCAGACCTGGGCGCCGCCGCCGGGCGTGCACCAGGTCACCGTGTGCATCCCCTCCGGCCTGCTGCCCACGAAGTACTGCCCCAGGAAGGCCGCAGAGTGGTTCATCAAGGGCACCGAGCCGACGAAGAGCGACGATATGTACCAGCCCTTCCTGGTGAACAAGCAGAACGGCAAGCTGGCCACGATCTATACCCCGCCGGAGTTGGTGGAGGAGCGCGTGTTCGTGATCCTGCCGCCGCAGGCCAACGACTGGCTGGCCAGCCTGAGCGAGGAGGAGCGGGCGCAATGGGCGCCGCCACCCACGCAGCCCGATGACGAGTTCGGCCCCAAACCCTCCGACGCCGACACCGCGCTCATCTCCCCAACGACCGGAGCCTTCATTCACGGCGTCGTCCCCATCATCGGCAATGCCAAAGGGGATGGCTTTAATCTGTATAAGCTGGAGTTTGGGCAGGGCTACAGCCCGACGCAGTGGACGCCCATCGGCGGCGACCACGGCGAGCAGGTGGATCACGGCCAGCTTGAGGTCTGGGACGTGAGCGGGCTGGACGGGCTGTATACGCTGCAATTGACGGTTATCCGCAACGGCAACCCGGAGCAGGTGCGCGCTCAGGTGACGGTGGACAACGCTGCCCCCGCGGTCGCGCTCGTCTATCCGCCGGAGGGGCTGGTGGTGAACTATTCCCAAAGCGAGTGGGTGAGCCTGGAGGCCGAGGTCTCCGACAATTACGCCATTGAGCGGGTGGAGTTCTATGTAGACAACGCGGAGAGGCCGGTAGCGGTGCGCACCATCGCGCCCTTCAGCGCCCGCTGGACGATCACGGGTGGCGGCACGCACCGCATCTGGGTCGTGGCCTACGACATGGCGGGCAACCGCGCGGAGAGTCCGAAGGTGAGTATTGCGGTGCGGAGATAGCATGTTCCGCTACGGTGGAGGGACACCGAGTTGCTCACCTATCTCGCGGGTGAGCTTGTGGAGATCTCGGTGTAGCGCGGTACCGGCGCAGGGCGCTCAAAAGGGCCAGTGTAGATGGTGTGACCGTCCCCCTGCCCTTCCCCCGTCAAGGGGAAGGGGATTTCACCACTGGTAGCTCCCTAATCCTCCACCACGCGCAGGTGTAGCTCGCGCAACTGCTCCTCGCTCGCCGGGATGGGCGAGTTCATCATCAGGTCCTCGCCGCGCTGCGTCTTGGGGAAGGCGATGACCTCGCGCAGCGCAGGTGTGCCGGTCAATACCATCACCAGCCGGTCCAGGCCGGGCGCAACGCCGCCATGGGGCGGGGCGCCGAACTCCAGCGCTTCCAGGAGATGGCCGAACTTGCTGCGGGCCTCCTCCAGCGACAGGCCCACCATCTGCATGACCTTCTCCTGCAGCCAACGTTCGTTGATCCGGATGCTGCCGCTGGCCAGCTCCAGCCCGTTGCACACGATGTCGTATTGCTCGCTGATCGCCGCCAGCGGATCGGTGTCCAGGAGGGGCAAGGAGTCGGGGCGGGGGCGCGTGAACATGTGGTGAACCGGGTCATAGCGCCGGCGCTCCTCATCCCACTCAAACATGGGGAAGTCAACAATAAAGGCGAAGGCCACGACCCGGGGATCGCGCAAGCCCAGCCGGTCGCCGAAGTCCAGGCGCAACTGGCCGAGCACATTGGCGACTATCTTCGGCGTATCGCCAACGAGCAAGATCAGGTCGCCGGGGTTGGCTTTGGTGGCAGCCACAATCGCCTGGGTGATCTCCGGCTCCAGATAGGAGGTGGAGGCGCGGACGCCGCCCTCCGGATTCACAGCCAACCACACAATGCCTTTGCCGCCCAGTTGTTGCGCACGGGCGTTCACCTCGTCCAGTTCACGGCGCGACAGGCCCGCCAAGCCGGGGACTACGATGCCCTTGACCTGGCCGCCCTGGGCGACGGTGGCGGCGAAGACACGGAAGCCGCTTTTGGCGGCAATCGCCGAGACATCCTGAAGCTCCATGCCGAAGCGCAGGTCGGGCTTGTCCGAGCCCCAGCGGGCAATGGCTTCGGCGTAGGGGATGCGCGGCAGGGGCTTGAACAGGAGCTTGCGGTCGCTGACCTCCTCCACCAGGCCGATGATCATCTCTTCTAGGAGCGCCAGGACGTCCTCGCGGGTGACGAAGGACATCTCTATGTCAATCTGGGTGTGCTCCGGCTGGCGGTCGGCGCGCGGGTCCTCATCGCGCAGGCAGCGGGCGATCTGGAAGTACTTATCAAAGCCCGCGATCATGAGCAGTTCCTTGTACTGCTGGGGCGACTGCGGCAGGGCGTAGAAGGTGCCGGGGAAGTTGCGCGAGGGGACCAGGAAGTCGCGTGCGCCCTCCGGCGTCGTCTTGGACAGCAGCGGCGTTTCAATCTCAATAAAGCCCCGGGCGTGGAGGAAATTGCGCACCCAGTGGGTGATGCGGTGGCGCATGATCAGGCGCTCCTGCACACTCTGGCGGCGCAGATAGAGGTAGCGATATTTCAGATTGACCGTCTCCGGCACGGGCTTCTCCACATCTATCTCAAAGGGCAGCGGTTTGGAAGGGTTGAGCACGTCCAGGCGCCCGGCCCAGACCTCAATATCGCCGGTCTTCAGGTTGGGATTGCGCATATCCGCTGGCCGGGCCACCACCTCGCCCTGGACGCGGATGACGTACTCCGAGCGCAGTCCTTTAGCCACCTCATAAGCTTCCGGGGCACGGTCGGCGGAGAACACGATCTGGGTGATCCCATAGCGGTCGCGCAGGTCCACGAAGATCAGCCGGCCATGGTCGCGCCGCCGGTGCACCCAGCCGGACAATTTCACTTCTTTGCCAACGTCGGCAACAGAGAGTTCACCGCACGTGTGCGTTCGGTAGGGATGGCTCAAGGTACATCCTCCGTCCTTAATATGCCCTGGCCCACACGGCCATCTCGCTGGCCGGTTTGCCGCATACGATGCACGGCCCACTCCCGCCCGGCTGGTCCAGCGGGATGCAGCGGGTGGTGGCCTTTGTGTCCGCTTTCACCCTCTCTTCGTCAGCGGGGTCGCCACACCACCAGGCCCAGGCAAAGCCGTTCTCCACCGCCTGGCAGAATTCGTCATAGGTGGTGGGGTAATAGGTATTGGCCTGACGGAAGGCCACCGCCCGCTCAAACAGCGCTTTGTGGATGTCCGCCAACAGGTCGCTGACACGCTGGAGCAGGCCCTCCTGGGGTATAGATATGCGGCCCGCGCGCCCTGGGGTGTCGCGCCGCGCCAGCGTGACCTGGCCCTGGGCCACGTCCTTCGGCCCGATCTCCACCCGCAGCGGCACGCCGCGCATCTCCCACTCATTGAACTTCCAGCCGGGGGTATAGCCCTCGCGGTCATCCACCTTCAGCCGCACGCGCTCGCCCAGCATGGCGCGGATGCGCTCCACCGCCGCCATCACCTGGCTGCGCTCCTCATCGCTCTTGTAGATGGGCACGATCACGACCTGAATGGGCGCGAGCTTGGGCGGCATCACCAGCCCCTGGTCGTCGCCGTGCACCATGATGATGGCGCCGATAAAGCGCGTGGAGAGGCCCCAGCTCGTCGTCCAGCAGTAACGCAGGGTGTTGTTCTGATCCAGGTACTGGATGTTAAATGCCCTGGCGAAGTTCTCGCCCAGGTTGTGAGAGGTGGCCGCCTGGAGCGCGCGTTTGTCGCCCATCATGGCCTCAATGCTGTAGGAGCGCAAGGCGCCGGCGAACTTCTCGCTTGCGCTCTTGCGCCCGCGGATCACCGGCACCGCCGCGTCGTTCTCGGCGAAGTCGGTGTAGATGTCCAGCATCTGGCGGGCCTCGGCCTCGGCCTCCTCGTAGGTGGCGTGGGCGGTGTGGCCCTCCTGCCAGAGGAACTCGGCGGTGCGCAGGAACAGGCGGGTGCGCAGTTCCCAGCGGACGACGTTGTTCCACTGGTTGATCAGCACGGGCAGGTCGCGGTACGAGCGAATCCATTGGGCATACATGTAGCCGATGATCGTCTCCGATGTAGGGCGGACGACCAGTGGCTCCTCCAGGGTCTCGCCGCCCGCGATGGTGACAATGGCCAGTTGGGGCGCGAAACCGGCCACGTGTTCGGCCTCTTTCTGGATGAAGCTATACGGGATGAAGAGCGGGAAGTAGGCGTTGACATGGCCGGTGGCCTTAAAGCGCCGGTCCAACGCCTGCTGGATGTTTTCCCAGAGCGCGTAGCCATACGGGCGGATGACCATGCAGCCGCGCACGGGGCTGTAGTCGGCCATCTCCGCCTGCTGCACGACATCGTTGTACCATTTAGAGTAGTCTTCGCTGCGTGGTGTGATCTTCTCAGCCATCGCCTGAACCTCTTATTAACAGCAACTGATCACGGAGCACATCAACTGCCTCCTCCGGCGTATCCACCAGGGTCAAAAGCTCCAGGTCACGCTGGCCGATGTACGACTCCTGCGCATAGGTCTCAATTGTCCGCCGCCAGCCTGGGCCGACGAGGATCAGCGGCTTGGGCGCCATCTCGGCGGTTTGGAGGAAGCTCCAGGCCAAGGCAACCTCGCTCAACGTGCCCACGCCGCCCTTCAGCGCGATCAGGCCGTCGCTGGTGGTCACCAGGTGCAACAGGCGCTCGCGCAGCGTGGGGAAGTGGACCACCTCGTGCACCCAGGGGTTGGGCTTCAGCCCACGACGCGCGAACAGGTCGGTAGTGACACCGATGACGTGTCCGCCGGCCTCACGCGCACCCTGGCTCACCGCCGCCATCGTCCCGCCGTAGCCGCCGGTGGCGACACTGAAGCCGGCCTCCGCCAGCAAGCGCCCCAGGCGCCGGGCCCCCTCATAGGCCGGGCTGCCCACCTGAGGGGCATTGCCGCCAAAAACAGAAATCGTCTTGGCCATCTTCGTCCTGACAGAGGACGAAGGCCCAATAGCTCTTCGTCCGTCGTCCTTCGTCATTCATCGTTAAATAGAGACCCCCGGTAACAAGCCGGGGGTCCAGGCACCTTCCCACCCTGCTGAACTGATCCTACCGCAGCCCGGCGCCGATGTCAAGTGCGAGACCGGGAGCAGCGGGTTTCACCCCCTCCCTGCCCCTCCCCCATCCAAGGGGAGGGACTTAATCTCCTGCCCCCTCCTCTCCTTTGAGAGGAAGGAGCCGGGGGAGAGTCGGGGTATGTCATCCCGCCCTTGCGGCTACGTTTCGCGCTCCCTGTCCTCCAGCGCCCCGCCGCACACCCCACAATGCGTGAAACGTGCGGGCAGGCCCCGCGCGCCACAGTGCGGGCAGGTGCGCGTGGGCGGCCCCCACAGGTACTCCGGGCTGTCGTCCTCGGCCCAGCGGCGGCGGATGGCAGCATAATCCGGCTGGCGCTTCTCGGCGAAGGCGTGGATGCCCTCGTAGGTCTCCGGCGAGGTATTGTGGATTGCCAGCCAGTCACGGGCGTGCCCGATAGTCAGATGCCAGGAGAGGTCACGCCAGAAGTTGAGGTGCTGCTTGGTGTAGCGGCTGATCTCCGGGAACTTGTGGATCAGCTTCTGGGCCAATTCCTGAACGGCAGTATCAAGCTGGTCTCGTGGGACAACGCGGTTGACCAGGCCCCAGGCCAGTGCCTGTTGGGCGGTGATCGGCTCGTTCAGGAACAGGATTTCCCGCGCCCGCCGGTCGCCCACCAGGATGGGCAGCCATTGGGTAGCGCCCGCCGCCGCCACCGAGCCGTGCGAAGCCCCCACATGGCGGATGATCACATCCTCGGCGGCCACAGCCAGGTCGCAGCTCATGTTGAACTCGTTGCCGCCGCCGACGACCATGCCATTCAACCGGGCGATGGTGGGCTTGCCCAGGTTGCGCAGGCGCTCATGGGCCTCAATGAAGCGGTTGAACCAGTGCCAGTACTGGCGCGGTCGCCGGAGGAAGGCCTGCTGCTCCTTCATGTCCGCGCCCGTGCAGAAGGCGCGGTCACCCACACCGGTGAGGACCAGCACCGCAATGCTGTCGTCCCAGGCGGCATCGCGCAGGGCCTCGTTGAGTTCGTCCAACAGGGGCAGGTTAACAGCGTTGAGCACGTGGGGCCGATTGAAGGCAATCGTGGCTACCTGCCCCTCTTTGGTGTAGAGAATGTGTTGAAAGCCGAACGTCTCCGGCGGTCGGCCAGCGAATAGGGGTTCACTTACGTTGCTCATGGCACTCCATCACAGGGACGATCCGGGCTGCGGTCACGCGCTGAAGCTCGGCGGGCGCGATGCGCAGCATGGCATTCAGGTCCCCACCCCCCGCGTACAGGACCGGCAGGCTAAGAATACCTGGGTCCAGGAGGGTGGGCAGAGGCTGTTTGTGGCCGAAGGGCGGCACCGCTCCGGCCAGGTAGCCGGTGATCGCCAGGACGGTGTCGGCATCGGCCAGCCGAACGCGCTTACGGGTAACGCCGAAGTGGGCGGCGATCTTCTTTACATCCACGCGCCCGGTGCCATAACCGATCACCAGGACAGGGCACCCATCCACCAGGAAGAGCAGCGACTTGGCGACCTGCCCTGTATCCACGCCGAGCGCCTGCGCGGCGGTCTCAACAGTGGGCGTATGGGTCGGCAATGGGATGATCTCGGCGGCGCTGCCTTCTCTGGCGATGAAGGCGGCCAGGTCTGCAGAGGTCAACATCACGACTCGTACACGTCGGCGAACATGACCGTCACGATGTCGCGGGCAAAGCTCATCAGGTCCCGGCCCGCAGCGCGGTTCTCCGGCGAGCGCATGGCCTCGTCAAGCTTGTCACGGTCCTCAAAATACATCTCGTACATGAGATAATAGGGCGGCTCGCCACCGCCGGCGACGCCCCAAAAGCGGGTGAGCGAGGTCTTGACGACATGGGGGACCTTCTCAATGAGCGGGAGATGGACGTTAGCATAATGTTCCTCAAAGGCCTCCACGTCGGCAGGCTTCTTGTACAAAGCGACCAGTTTCACCATCGGGCTGCTCCTTTCATCACACATCTGGGTCGGCGACCACAGGAATGGACTGCGCCCATTGTACTCGCCAGGGGCGAACGGTCAAGTAGGGGCGTAATGGCTGTGCGCCCTTCCCCCATCCAGGGGGAGGGAACTCCCTCCTCCGCAGAGGGGGAAGGGAAACCGCCCCCTACGTCAGACCTAGGCGAGGGCCTGCTCTAGATCGGCGATAATATCGGCCACATCCTCCAACCCGACGGAGAGGCGGATCAGGCCATCGGAGATGCCCATGCGCTGGCGTTCGGCAGGCGTCAGGTCACGGTGGCTCATCGTGGCCGGATGGGTGATCAGCGTATCCAGTGTCCCCAAGGTGGGCGTGATCACGCACAGGCGGACGGCATCCAGGAGGCGCCGGGCGGCCTCCATCCCTCCCTTGACCTCAAACGAGACCATGGCGCCGAAGGCCGCCATCTGGCGCGAGGCCAGGGGGTGATCGGGGGAGGTGGGCAGGCCGGGATAATAGACCCGGACAACCTGCGGGTGCGTGTCCAGGAAGCGGGCCACGGCCAGCGCATTGGCGCAATGGCGCTCCATACGGATATGCAGCGTGCGCAGGCCCAGCGCCGTCAGCCAGGCGTCAAAGGGGCCGGGGATGGCGCCCAGGTGCTTGCGGTAAAGCTCCAGCCAGGGGGCAAAGTCAGCGTTGGCGCGCATCACCGCCGCGCCGCCGATGATGGCGCCGTGCCCGGAGATGAACTTAGTGGTGCTGTACACGCTCACATCCGCGCCCAGCGCCAGCGGTCGCTGAGCGTAAGGCGTAGCCAGCGTGTTATCTACAATGAGGAGCGCGTCGTGTGCATGGGCCATCTCGGCAATCGCGGCAATGTCTATACAGCGTAGCGTGGGGTTGACCGGCGTCTCCAGAAGGACGGCACGGGCGCGCCCCCTGGCGGCGTCCAGCGCCCGCGCTACTGCCATCGGGTCGCCGGGGTCCACGAAGGTCACCCCGATGCCGTAGCGGGGGAGAAGGGTGGCCTGGAGTTGATAGGTCACGCCGTACAGGGCCTCCTGGCTGATGATCTGGCCGCCCGCTTCGGCCAGCGCCAGCAGCGCGGCGCTCACGGCGGCCATACCGGAGCTGAACGCTAGGGCGCGCACAGGTTCATCCAGGTCAATCGCTTCCAGTGCGGCCAGTTTGGCCTCCAGCGCGGCAATTGTGGGGTTGCCGTTGCGCGTGTAGAAGTAGCCGGGGCGCTCCCCGGCGAAGGTGGCGTCGCTCTCCTCAAACGAATCAAAGCGAAAGGAGGCGGTTTGATAGATCGGGGTGAGATAGGCGTGGCTGGGATCGCCTGCCTCGCCCGCATGGATGGCGCGTGTGCCGAAACCAGCCTCAGCAGGTAAGGGTGACATGGCATCTGTCTCCGCGATCAGTTCTTGATGGGCCTCATTATAGTCGCTTCGCCTAGAGCCAGGTAGTCACCCCCTCCCTGGCCCTCCCCCATTAAGGGGGAGGGAATTCACCCTCTTGATGGGATCGGAGGTTTAGGGGTAAGTATTGACAAAGCTGCATTTACATCGTAGAATACGAACGAACGACCGTTCATTTTTTGATGGCGGGAGAAACGATCACCAAAGGCGAACGCACTCGCGCCGAGATCGTCGCAACGGCCTACCGCCTGTTCCTGCAACACGGCTACCATGGCACCTCCATGCGCCAGATCGCCGGGCAGGCCGGTATCGCGCTGAGCGGCATCTACAACCACTTTGCCAGCAAAGAGGACATTTTCCTTGCTGTCCTCCTGGCCTATCATCCCTACCATGAGATCCTGCCAGCGCTCAAAAACGCGCAGGGCAACACGGTTGAGGAATTCGTGCATCACGCGGCGACACAGATGCTCGCTGCCTTGGGGAAGCGCCCCGATTTCCTCAAACTCATGTTCATTGAATTGGTGGAGTTCCAGGCGCAGCACCTCCCGGAGTTGCTCGCCAGCCTGCTGCCTCAATTTTTAGACCTGGTTGAGCGCTTCAGAAGCCTCCCCGGCAATCTGCGCCCTATTCCCCTCCCTATCATGCTCCGCGCTTTTGTGGGGCTATTCTTTTCCTACTACATCACCGAGCTGATGTTGGACGACCGCGTTCCACCGGGGTTCCGGACGAATGCCCTGGATTACTTTGTGGATATTTACCTGCATGGCATCCTGGCCCAAGATGAGCCGTCGGCAAAGGAAAGAGAATGAACCGCCTGCTTTCACTGATCCGCAAGGAGTTCCTGCAAATCCTGCGCGACCCACGCACACTCTACATCACCTTCGCCATCCCGGTGATCCAGCTCTTCCTGCTGGGCTACACCGCCACGACCGATGTGCGCAACGTCCCCCTGGCGGTCTTTGACCAGGACCGCAGCCCGGCGGCACGGCGGCTGCTGGACGCCTACCGCGCCGCCGACTACTTCCGCATCGCCTACGACGTGGATTCCGAGGAAGAATTGCGGGCGTTGATTGACGGCGGCCAGGCCCAGGCCGGGCTGATCATCCCGCCCGATTACAGTGAGCGCGTGGTGGGCAATCGCACCGCTACGGTTGCCTTTGTCCTGGATGGCTCCGACCCTAACGTCGCCTCCACCAGCCTGGCCGCCGCCGAACTGATCGGCCAGAGCCACGCCACCCAACTGGTGGTTGAACGGCTCTCACGCAGCGGGCTGGCCGGGACGACACAGCCCGCGCTGACCGTGCGCAGCCGTGTGTGGTACAACCCCGACCTGCAAAGCGCGTATTTTATGGTGCCCGCGCTGATCGGCATGATCCTGCAGTTGATGACCACCATGCTGACCGCGACGGCCATCGTGCGCGAACGGGAACGCGGGACGATTGAACAACTGATCGTCACGCCCATCCGCTCCTGGGAACTCATCCTGGGCAAGATCATCCCTTATGTCCTGATCGCGCTGTTTGATACGATTGAGGTCCTGGTCGTAGGCTCCCTCTGGTTCGGCGTGCCCATTCGCGGCAGCCTGAGCCTCTTGCTGGCCTTATCGGGGCTGTTTCTCCTGGGGTCGCTGGGCATCGGCATCCTCATCTCCACTATCGCCAAGACACAACAGGAGGCCATGATGCTGACGTATTTCACCATGCTGCCGACGATCTTCCTGTCGGGCTTCTTTTTCCCGTTGGCAGCCATGCCGCCCGCGCTCCAGGCCATCTCGCGGGTGATCCCGCTGCGCTACTATTTGAAGATTATACGCTCTATTGTGCTCAAGGGTGTGGGCGCCGACAGCCTGACCGAGGAGATCGCTGCGCTGGCGGTGTTCGGGCTGGTGGTAATGGGCATTGCCGCGCTGCGCTTCCGCAAGCGGCTGGATTAGGACAGATGATGAATGACGAACGGCAAAGGGGATCGGCCATTCCCCCTTCATCCCGAATGGAGGTGAACATGCGACATCGCGCTATTCCGGGAACCTTACGAACGATCATCCCTATCATCGTATTGCTTGGCCTGATGGGGGCGGCCCTGGTCTATCTCTATCGGGTCTCCGCCGCTGAGTCCGCCGGGCCGCTGCGGGCCTCGGGCACGGTGGAGGCGGTGGAGGTCCACATCGCGCCTGAACTGAGCGGGCGTGTGGCCGATGTCATGGTCAAGGAAGGCGACACGGTTCAGGCGGGCGATGTGCTTTTCCGGCTGGACGATGAGGTGCTGCAGGCGCAACGGCGGGGGGCGGAGGCGGCGGTGCAGGCGGCTCGGGCGGGGCTGCGGGCTGCCCAGGCCAACCTGGATCGCCTGCGTGCCGGGCCGCGCCCGGAGGAGATCGCCCAGGCGGAGGCAGCGGTGCAGGCCGCCCAGGCGCGGCTGGACCGCCTGATTCACGGCCCCACGCCGGAGCAGATCGCCAGCGCCCGGCAGGCCGTTGCCGTAGCCCAGGCGAATCTGGAGCGGGTCAAGGCCGGGCCAACGGCGGAACAACTCATCGCGGCGGAGGCCCAGGTCAAACTGGCCGAGGCGGCGCTGAAGCAGGCCCATGCCGCCTATGATCCCATTGCCTGGCGTCCCGACATCGCGCTCCTGCCCCAATCGTTGCAGATGGAGCAGGCCACCATCCAATATGAGCAGGCCAAGGCCAATTATGAAAACCTGCTGAAGGGGCCCAGGCCCGAGGACATCAAGGTGGCCCAGCAGCAGGTGGCCCAGGCGCAGGCCGCGCTGAACGAGCTTCTGGCCGGGGCGCGGCCCGAAGACGTGGCCGCAGCCCAGGCCGAGGTGCAGGCCGCCCAGGCCCGCCTGGCGCTGGTCAAGGCCGGCGCTCGCCCCGAAGAGATCGCCGCAGCCCAGGCTCAGGTGGATGCGGCCCAGGCCAACCTGGCCCAAGCCCAGGCCCAACTGGAGTTAATAGATGTCCAACTGAAGAAGCTGGTGGTACGCGCTCCCGCCCACGGCACCGTCGTCGCCCGCAGTACTGAGCCGGGCGAGGTCGTGCAGGCTGGGGCAGCGGTGCTCACCCTGGGCCAGCTTGATGACCTGACGATCACGGTCTACATCCCGGAGGACCGCTACGGCCAGATCCACCTGGGGGCCCGCGCCACGGTGACCGTGGACTCCTTCCCCGGGGAGACCTTTGAGGCGACGGTGACGCACATCGCCGACCGCGCCGAGTTCACCCCCCGCAATGTGCAGACTGAAGCGGGCCGCCGCACCACCGTGTTTGCCGTGAAGCTCTCGGTGAGCGACCCGGCGGGCAGGCTCAAGCCGGGCATGCCTGCGGACGTCCAATTCTGAAGGCGGCGATGACCCCGCTCATTGAAGCGCACAACCTGCGACGGGCATTCGGCGACCTGGTCGCCGTAGATGACCTGTCCTTGGCCGTCCACGCCGGCGAGATCTACGGGCTGGTGGGGCCAGATGGGGCCGGGAAGACGACAACGATGCGCCTGCTGTGCGGCGCGCTGCGCATGGACGCGGGACGGGTCGTGCTGGGCAGCTTTGACCTGCAGCGGCAAACCGAGCAGGCACGGGCGCAGATCGGCTATCTGCCCCAACGCTTCTCCCTCTACGAGGACCTGACCGTGTTGGAAAATATCCGCTTCTTTGCCGAGGTGCGCGGCCTGTCCGCCTCGCAATGGCGACCCCGTTCCCTGGACATCCTGGCGTTTGTGGGCCTGGCCGAATTCGCTGACCGGCGGGCAGGTGAACTTTCCGGCGGCATGAAGCAAAAGTTGGGGCTGGCGGCTGCGCTCGTCCACCAACCGCGCATCCTGCTCCTGGACGAGCCGACTGCCGGTGTGGACCCGGTGACGCGGCAGGACTTCTGGCAATTGATCATCCGGCTGGTGGCGCAGGAGGGGGCCGCTGTGCTGGTGAGCACACCCTACATGGACGAGGCCGTGCGGTGTACACGGGTGGGTTTCATGAACCGGGGAAGGCTTATCGTGGAAGGGCCGCCCAATGCGTTGTGCGCCCGCCTCCAGGGAACGGTCTGGGAGCTGCGAGGCCACCCCTTGCCGCTGTTGCGCCGCCTGGCCCAGGCGGACGAGGCAGTTGAGGATGTGCACATGTTCGGCGACCGGCTGCATCTGCGCGTTCGCCAGGGCGCGGCCCAGGGGGTTATGGCTCGCCTGGCCGCCCGTGTTCGGGCCGAGGGGGGCGAGATCACGCGCCTGCGCCCGATCCCGCCGCAACTGGAGGACGTGTTCATCGCCTTGTTGGAGGCCACATGACGATGGCACACCCGAATGGCAGCGTCATCCAGGTGAAAGACCTCACCCGCCGCTTTGGCGACTTCATCGCTGTGGACCACGTCTCGTTTGAGGTCCGGGCCGGCGAGGTGGTAGGCTATCTGGGGCCAAACGGATCGGGGAAGACGACCACGATCCGTATGCTCCTGGGGCTGCTGCGCCCCAGTGCAGGGGAAGCGCGTGTGTTGGGCTACGACGTGGTGCGGCAGGCCGAGGCCATTCGGAAGCGGGTGGGGTACATGTCGCAGAAGTTTGCGCTGTATCATGAGCTGACAGTGGCCGAGAACCTGGCCTTTTACGCGGGCGTTTACGGTGTACGTGAGCCAAAGCGCCTGATGGAGGTGCTGGACCTGGTGGGGCTGAAGGGCCAGGAACACCAGCGAGCGGGCGATCTTTCAGTGGGCTGGCGGCAACGCCTGGCCCTGGCCACGGCTATTGTGCATCGCCCCCAATTGCTGTTCTTGGATGAGCCGACCAGCGGCGTGGACCCGTTGGCGCGCCGGGCGTTCTGGGACCTGATCTATGCGATGGCCGAGACTGGCGTCACTGTGTTTGTCACCACCCATTATATGGATGAGGCCGAATACTGTGGCCGCGTGGGCATCATGCGCAATGGACGGCTGCTGGCCATGGACACCCCCTCGGCGCTCAAGGAGCGCGCCCTGCCGGGGCGCGCCTGGGAGGTGTATGCCGAGCCGCTCATGCCCGCGCTGGATGCCCTGGCTCGCGTGCCCGGTGTGTTGCGGGCCGGGCTGGCCAGCGATCACCTGCGGGCAGTGGCTGCTTTCCAGGTGGAAGCCGGGGCCCTGCGCGCCGCACTGGCCTCAGCAGGCATCCGGGTCACGCACCTGGAGCCTGCCGAACCCACGCTAGAGGATGTCTTCCTGGCCCTGGTGTAGCCCGTCGCTCCCTCTTGTGGGAGAGGGCCTATCTCGCTTGCATCTGCCCCCTGCCCGGTCTAGAATGGGGTGAAGCCGATCCCAGGGAGTTGGCCTGTGTCGCCATTTGTGATAAAATAGACATACGCAATTCGTTCAGAATTTTTTGAATGAATTAAAGGGAGACCAGTGGCCTATCAAGACCTGCGCGAATTCATCGCCCGGCTGGACGCCGAAGGGGAGCTTATCCGCGTCCGCGCTCCGGTGGACCCCGAACTGGAGATCACCGAGATCACCGACCGCGTCAGCAAAGGGCCGGCGGAGCGCAATAAGGCGCTCCTGTTTGAGAATGTGCGCGGCAGCGACATCCCCGTGCTGATCAATATGTTCGGCTCGCGCCGCCGCATGGCCCTGGCCCTGGGCGTGGACGACCTAGACGAACTGGGCCAACGCCTGGCCAGCCTGCTGGACCTGGGTATGCCCAAGACCTGGGGGGAGAAGCTGGGCAAGCTGGGGCAACTGCTGGATGTCGCCCGCATCGGCCCGCGCACGGTGCGCCGTGCCCCCTGCCAGGAGGTTGTGGAGACCCAAAACCCCTCGTTGGCCGGGCTGCCCATCCTGAAATGCTGGCCGTTGGATGCCGGGCGCTATATCACCCTGCCCTGCGTGATCAGCCGCGACCCGCGCAGCGGCAGGCGCAACGTGGGCATGTATCGGCTGCAGGTCTTTGATGAGCGCACGTTGGGGATGCACTGGCAACTGCACAAAGGCGGCGCCGAACATGAGCGCGTCGCCCAGGAGGTGCAAGCGGAGCGCATCCCGGTGGCGGTGGCGTTGGGCGGCGACCCGGCCACCATCTGGTCAGGTTCGGCCCCCCTGCCCCCGGACATAGATGAATTTCTCCTGGCGGGCTGGCTGCGCGGGCGGCCGGTGGAACTGGCCCCCTGCGTCTCACAACCGCTGGAGGTCCCCGCCGACGCCGAGATCATCATTGAGGGCTACGTGGACCCCCGCGAGCACCGCCTGGAAGGGCCATTCGGCGACCACACCGGCTATTATTCCCTGCCCGACCATTACCCCGTGATGCACATCACTGCCATCACCCGGCGCCAACGCCCCATCTACCCCACCACGATTGTGGGGCGCCCGCCGATGGAGGATTACTGGATGGGCAAGGCCACCGAGCGGCTGTTCCTGCCGCTGATCCGGCTGTTTCTGCCGGAGATCGTGGACATCAACATGCCCGCCGAGGGCGTGTTCCATAACCTGGTGATCGTCTCCATTCGCAAGCGCTACCCCGGCCAGGCCCGCAAGGTCATGTACGGCCTGTGGGGGCTGGGGCTGATGATGCTGGCGAAAGCCATCATCGTGGTGGACGCCGATGTGAATGTCCACAACCTCTCCGAGGTCGCCTGGCGCGTGACGAACAACATTGACGCCGGGCGCGATTGCGTCATCGTGGAGGGGCCGGTGGACGCGCTGGACCATGCCGCGCCGCGCCCCAACTATGGCGCCAAGATCGGCATTGACGCCACGCGCAAGGGGCCGCTGGATGGCTTTCAACGGGAGTGGCCGCCCGATATTGTCATGAGTCCAGAGATCAAGGCGCTGGTGGACCGGCGTTGGAGCGAGTATGGGATCGGTGAGGCCTGAGCGATGCTGCACATCCGCCCCGCCCGCCCCGATGAGATACCCATCATCGCCGAAGTAGAACGGCAGGTGTGGTCACGCGCCGCCGCGCCTATGGAGGAGTTGGCCCGGCGGCAAGCGATCCTGCCCGAGGCCTTTCTGGTGGCGGAGGAGAGCGGCGTGATCCTGGGCATGGTGAACGCCATCCGCTGGAGCGAACGGCGACAAGGGGACATCGCCCAGGTGCATGCCGACCCGCGCGGGGTGCACGCCTACCATGACCCCTGGGGTGAGGTGCTATATATCGTCTCTGTAGGCGTCCTGCCCCGCTATCGGGGGCGCGGCATCGGGCGGCGGCTGATTGAGCGCGAGATGGAGATCGCCCGGCGCATGGGCGTGGAAAAGGTGCAGTTGATCGGCCATGCGCGTTCCCAGCCCCTCTACGAGCGCATCGGCTTCAAGGCGGTGCGCGAACTGCGCGACTTCATGCCGGAGCATGGCGAGATGTTCTCAGACGCGGTGTTGATGGAGTACACGCTGCCATGAGGACCTTCCTGGAGACGATCAAGTTTGAGCATACCATCTTCGCGCTGCCTTTCGCCTATCTGGGGATGGTGCTGGCGGCACGCGGCTGGCCCACCGGACACCAGTTCATCTGGATCACCATCGCTATGGTCGCGGCCCGCACCCTGGCGATGTCGGTCAACCGGCTGGCCGACCGCCACCTGGATGCGCGCAACCCGCGCACGGCCAATCGTCCCCTGCCACGCGGCCTGATCGCGCCGCGCACCGTCCTGGCCTACGCCGTGCTTTCAGCGCTTATCCTGACCATCGCCGCCTGGCAACTGACGCCGCTCACACTGAAACTCCTGCCCGGTGCGCTGATCTTCCTGGTAGGCTATGCTTACACCAAGCGCTTCACCTGGCTGTCGCACTGGATTCTAGGGTTTACCGATGGGCTGGCCGCGCCGGGAGCCTGGGCCGCTGTGCGCAACGCGCTGGAGCTTCCCGCGTTCCTGCTCCTCGGCGCGATCACCTTCTGGATCGCTGGCTTTGACCTCATTTATGCCTGCCAGGACGTGGACTTTGACCGACGCGAGAACCTCTACGCGGTGCCAGCGCGTTTCGGTGTGGCCACGGCGCTGTGCTGGGCGCGGATTTGCCATGTGATCACCGTGCTCCTGCTCGCCGCCGTCGGCTGGAACATGGGCCTGGGCTGGGTCTACTGGCTGGGGCTGCTCATCGTGGCCGCGCTTCTGACCTACGAGCACTCGTTGGTCTCGCCGCTGGACCTGTCCAAAGTTGACCTGGCCTTTTTCAACGTCAACGGCATTATCAGCGTCACGATCTTCGTCGCCACGATCCTGGCGCTCATTTTGAACCCCCTTCAAGGAGGCTAACGTGATGAAGTTATGCTTCAAGCACTGGCGCGTGGCCCTCGTGACCGTCGCGCTTCTGGTGTCCGCCTGTGGTGTGCCCGCTACCACGCCTGTGGCCACACCAGCGACAGGCAGCGGACAACTTTCCACCTCTCCCACTACTTCGCCATCGGGCGGAGAGGTGTTCAGGCTGCGCATGGGCCTGTTGCCCATCCTGGATGTCATCCCCTTCCACGTGGCGCAGCAGAACGGCTATTTCAAAGAGGTGGGGCTGGAGGTGGAACTCAAGCCGGTCAAAAGCGCCCAGGAGCGCGATGCGCTGATGCAGGCCGGGGAGATTGACGGCATGTTGAATGACCTGATCTCCACGGCGCTGTTCAACCAGAACGGGCCGCAGATCAAGATCGTGGCCGTGGCCCGCCGCGCCTATCCCCAATCGGCTCAGTTTCGCATCCTGGCTTCGCCTAACAGCGGCATCACCGCGCCGGAGCAACTCAAGGGCGTGGAGATCGGTATCTCGCACAACACGGTGATTGAGTACATCACCGACCGGTTGCTGGAGCAGGCCGGGCTGAAGCCGGAGGAGATCAAGACGGTAGAGTACACGGTGATCACCGCCCGCTACGAGGCGCTGATGAGCGACCAGATCAAGGCGGCGACCATCCCTGACCCGCTGGCCTCGGGCGCGGTCGCGGCAGGCGCGAAGGTCGTCCTGGACGACACAAAATACCCCCAGTTCTCGCAGAGCAACCTGAGCTTCAGCGTGAAAACGCTCCAGTCCAACCCGGAGGCGGTGCGTCGCTTCCTGCGGGCCTGGAACCGCGCGGTGGATGAATTGAACGCCAACCCGGACAAATACCGCGATGTGCTCATTGAGCAGAAGGTCGTGCCCCAGGCCATCCAGGGCACGTATCAGATGCCGCCCTTCCCCAAGGCTGAGATCACCAGCGAGGCCGAGTGGAACGACGTCGTTCAGTGGATGATGGAGAAGGGCCTGCTCAAGGCGCCGGTGGCCTACAAGGATGCGGTGGATGGAAGTTACTTAGAGGCGCATAATTGATGGGGCTTGGCGACTGAACCTGAGAAACCCGGTTTCTAACCAAGACGCGATTTCAATCGCCTGCCCCTGAAGACCCGTGATTGAGGTTCGCGATCTGACGTTTGCCTATCCCGGCGGGGGCACGCCGGTGTTTGAGGGCTTCAACTGGCGCGTGGAGGCGGGCGAAGCCTGGGCGGTGATCGGGCCGTCGGGCTGCGGCAAGACCACGCTGCTCTATCTGCTCGCCGGGCTGCGCCGGCCCGCGTCGGGACAGGTAGTGATCAAGGGGCAGGTGGTGATGCGCCCGCGCCCGGAGACCGGCCTGATCCTTCAGGACTACGGCCTGTTGCCCTGGGCGACGGTGGCGGATAATGCGGCCTTGGGCCTGCGCATCCACCGTTTCTACGGGCCGGACGGCACGCACGCGCCACGTCAGCCCGTCACCGCCAACCCGGAGGAGACCGTCACGTTCTGGCTGCGGCGGCTGGGGATTGAGGCGGTGCGCGATAAATACCCGGCGCAGATCTCCGGCGGCCAGCGCCAGCGCACCGCCATCGCCCGCACCCTGGCGCTCAAGCCCGATCTCTTGCTCATGGATGAACCCTTCTCCTCATTAGATGCGCTCACCCGCGAGGACCTGCAAAACCTGATGGTGGAGCTACGGGCCGAGAGCGGGGCCTCAGGGCTAACGACGGTGCTGGTCACGCACAGCATTGAGGAGGCGGTCTTCCTGGGCCAGCACATCCTGGTGCTGGGGAGGCCGCCCAACCGCCGGGCGTTGGTGATTGAGAACCCCCAGGCCGGGCACCTGGGCTACCGCCAGGAGGCCGCATTTCTGGCGAAGTGCGCCGAGTTGCGGGCGCAGTTGGGAGAGGGAGTGCCAGGTGACATAGGGCCTAACCGAACCGCCCGGTAATATAGTCTTCGGTGAGTTGCTGCGAGGGGCGCGTGAAGACCTTGGCAGTATCGTCGTACTCCACCAGCCGACCCAGCCAGAACAGCCCGGTCTTGTCCGAGACGCGGGCGGCCTGCTGCATGTTGTGGGTGACGACCACAATGGTGTAGTTTTTCTTCAGTTCCTGCATCAGCTCTTCAATCTTGAGTGTGGCGATGGGGTCCAGCGCCGAGGCCGGCTCGTCCATGAGCACGACCTCCGGCTCAACCGCCAGGACACGGGCAATGCACAAGCGCTGTTGTTGCCCCGCTGAGAGGCTGAGCGCAGGCGCCCGCAGCTTATCCTTGACCTCATCCCAGAGCGCCGCCGCGCGCAAGGACTGCTCCACCACATCATCCAGGCTGAGGCGGCCATTCAGCCCCAACACACGGGGGCCAAAAGCGACATTGTCGTAGATGGACTGCGGGAAGGGGTTAGGCCGCTGGAAGACCATCCCCACGCGCCGCCGCAACTCCACCACATCCATCCCGGGCCGGTAAACATCCTCGCCATCCAGCAGAACCTTCCCCTCCACGCGGATGCCGGGGATGGTGTCGTTCATGCGGTTGAGGCAACGCAAGAAGGTGCTCTTGCCGCAGCCCGATGGCCCAATGAGCGCCGTGATCATCCGCTCTGGGATGCGGATGGAGACGTCAAACAGAGCCTGTTTGGAGCCATAATAGAAATTCAGGTGCTCAACGACGATCTTGTCCATCTGCCTCACTGCATTCAGGGGAGTAGGGCTTTGTCTGACCACCCTTTACCGGGGTGAAATTGTACACGAATTCACGATTTCTAGCCAGGCCTCGGCGTTTGATTTAAATCATAGAAGCCCGCCGCGCCCTGTCTTATAATAACTCAGAACGTCATGCTGAGCGCAACGACTGACTATGGAGGGCTCCCATGAAAGCAACCAATATCCTACGTGACGAGCACGCCGGGATTGAGCGTATGCTGAACATCGTGGAGGCGGCTGTGCGGCGGCTGCAGCGCGGGGAAGCTGTGCCCCCGGCGCTATTCCACGACGCAACCGAATTCTTCCGCAACTTCGCCGACAACTGCCACCACGCCAAGGAAGAGCAGCAACTCTTCCCCGCCCTGGAGGAGCGGGGCGTCCTGCGTGAAGGCGGCCCGCTGGGCGTCATGTTGGCCGAGCACGACCAGGGCCGCGCCTTTATCCGGGGGATGCAGGCGGCTATACAGCCGGCATTCGCTGGCGACCCCCAGGGCCGCCAGGCGCTGATAGAGCAGGCGCAGGGCTATATCGCCCTGCTGCGTGAGCATATCCTAAAGGAGAACCACGTCCTGTTCCCCATGGCCGACCAATTGCTCTCCCCCAGCGAGCAGGAGAAACTTTGCGACGCCTTTGAGGTCATTGAGCGCGAGCGCACCGGCCCGGGCGAGCATGAGCGCTACCATCGCATGATTGACGCCTGGGAGCGCCAGGTAGCCGCCTGGTGAGTTACGCCTGTCCTTCGCTTCCTACACCCTCTCTCCCAGGACCCCGGGAGAGGGGGCAGGGGGTGAGGGTCAGGCATCCCCCCTAGCGAACATGCTGGCCGGTGGGGTGGCACACGCCGCAGACGGCGCAGAACTCCCCTGCCTCGCCCGGCCTCGTCAGCCCCAGCGCCTGGCGCATGGCCAGGAGCTTCTGCACCTCTTCCGGGGGCAAGGGTGGGCCGCCCCCAAGCTGGCGCAGGATCAGCGCGATGCGGGCGCTATGCTCCACGATCTCCGCCTTCATAAAAGCGTCCCAGGGGTCGCGCCCCACCGTCAGCGTCCCATGCCGTTGCAGGAGGATAGCGTCATGCCCGACGATCAGTTCACGAATGGCGCGCACGTTCTCTGCGCTGGCGGGGGTGGCGTAGGCCGTCGTGGGCACCAGCCCCAGGAAGACAATCGTCTCCGGCAGCAGGCATTCGGCCAGGGAGATGCCGGCGATGCTCAGGGCAATGGCGGTAGGGGGATGGGCGTGGACAACGGCGCCGATGTCCGCTCGCTGCCGGTAGGCTTCCAGGTGCATGGGCATCTCCGAGGTGGGGCGCAGGCCCCGGTTGGCGCTGGTGACCGGCCCGACGCGCTCCCCCTCCAGGTTGACCACGATCAATTGGTCCGGCTCCAGCATCCCTTTGCACACCCCGCTGGGGGTCACCAGGATACGGTCAGCGCTCAAGCGGGCAGAGATATTGCCCTCAGTGGCCACCGCCAGCCCGCGCTCGTACATCAGCCTGCCAATGCGCACGATCTCGCGGCGCAGCGCGTATTCGCTGCCGCTCACGCTGTAGACGCTCATGGCCGAATGTCAACCTGGTCAATCACCCCGACGATCACCGCCCGGATGGGGGCCTCTTCCTGGTGGATCACCTGGCGGGCGGAGTTGCCCTCGTCAATGACCAGGACCAGGTCGCCGTTGCCCGACTGCACGGTATCCACCGCGATGTCATAACGGTCGGTCTCCTGCCCCTCTGGCGTCAACCGCTCCACCAGCAGCAGCTTTCGGCCTTCAAACACCGGATGCTTGATTGTCGCCACCACCGTTCCGATCACCCGACCAATATACATGTGATCCCTATCCCCTAACCAGAGAACGATTTATGGCAAGTCTTACACAGATAACGCTGGAGGCCATTTCGGGTGCGCCCATAGCGGATGACCTGAGCGGCCTTGCCCGCGTCCGGGCAGCGCGGATTGGGGCAGCCCGGCACGGATGGGAGCCCCTCGCCTCCCATCCCCCTCTCCCCAAGCTTGGGGAGAGGGGGCGCAGGGGGTGAGGGGAAGGGTAAACGCTCCACCATGTCCACACGGTCCACGATCCCCACGACGGCATGGTCAACGGGCACAAACGGCGTGGGCAGCGCCAGGGCCGCCTCGCGGATGCCGATAATGAACACCAGTTCCCCATAGCCCGCCTGGGCGGTGGCGTCGGCGGCGATAACGGGGTCGCCTTTGGGGCGGCGTTGTTTATCCAGGGGCTGGGCGATGAGGAACTTCACCCCCTCCAGCCCTTCTACCTTGCGTGTGGCCACAAGCGTCCCGATAATGCGCGCCAACTGCACTGTCACTCCTCCATCGGCTTCAGCCCGGTGACCCGCTCGCTGAAGCGGGTGGCCGTGGTGATGTTGGCCGCCATATCGGCATGCAGTTGGGGGATGATCACCTGGCGCACCAGGAGCCTGGGCGAGGCCAGCACCCCCACCCCGATGTCCAGTGCGGCCTCCACATCGGTCACCTCGCCCATGAACAGCGTCAATCCTTTGCCGCCCAACCCATCGGCCAGACGGACCTCCAGCAGGGTCACCTGCGCGCCCTTGACGCCCGCATCGGCGGCATGGATGGCCGCAGCGACCGTGGCCGTCTCAATGATGCCCAGCGCCACCCCCGGCCCCACCGTCCGCCCGCCGCCGATGGCGGCCACCACCGCCGGATGGACCTGGGGCAGAAACACGGTATCCACCACAGCCTCTCCGCCCACCTGGCGCCCGGCCGCCAGCGACTCTTCCACCGCGGCCACATCCCCGCTGATCAGGACCAGGTATTTGCCCGGCTGCACCGTGCCTGCCCGGATCGTGGTGATAGGGGCGCGCTTGGCCATGGCATCGCCCGCCTGCATCCCCACAGCGATGCTGTCAAACTCAATCAGTGCCAGCGCGACGTCCATTCGGTCGTCAGATAGGAGCAGTTTTAGCCGCGACCGACCGGCCCGATCACTGGCTACTATCGGCTGATCTCAGGTCGGAGGTCTGGAGTTTGAAGCCCGCCACGTGGACAGCGATGTCGCGCACCGCCTTCGCCAGTGGCGGCACACTTCCTCCCGCCGAGGCCCTGGCCACCAGCGGCATCCCGCGCGCCAGCGCCAGCATCTGCTGCTCGTCAAAGGGCACGCTGAGGGTGACTGGGCGGCCCAGGCGTTGCTCCACGATGGCCAGGGACAGGGGCTGCACCGGTGCAGGATGGTTCATCACCAGGGTGACGCGCCGCTCCACAGGGGTGCCCGCCAGGGCGCGCAAGGCCACGCCCGTGCTGTGCACGGCAGCGACCTCTGGGGCGAAGACAAGCAAGACGGTATCGGCCTGGCCCAGGGCTGCCATCGTGGCTTCGTCCAGGAGCGGCGCCGCATCCACGATGGTGAAGCTAAAGCGTTCGCGCAGCCCGCGCAGCAGTGCCCGCACCGTCGCTTTATCCAATCCCTCGCCCTGAACCGCCTCCGGCGGCGCCGCCAGAACATGCAACCCCGATTCGTGCCGTGTCAGCAGGTCGGGGAGCAGGGAGCGGAGGTCGGAGGGGGGAGAGGCGGCCCCCAGCAACGTGCCCCAGTGCGCTGTGGGGCTTAATTTCAGGCTCAGGCTGACCTGCCCCCCGGAGCGATTGAGGTCCACCAGGCAGGCCCCGCGAGGCGCACGTTGCAACAGCAGGGCCAGGTTGACGGCCAGGGTGGTGACGCCCACGCCGCCGCGCAGGCTGAGCAGGACGACCACATGGCTGGGTTGCTTCGGGCGGGCGCGAGCCGCCAGTTCCTCCACTTTCTCCAGGAGCATCCGGGCAGAGACCGGCTTGCTCAGATAGGCGTCGGCACCCGCCGCCAGCGCGGCCTTGCGGTCCAGCGGCTGCGCCCGCGCCGTCAGCACCAGAATGGGCAGGTCCGCCCCCCGCGGGTCGGCCCGTAACCGCCGGATGACCTCAAAGCCGCTCATCTCCGGCATCATCAGGTCCACGATGACCACATCGGGGCGTTCGTTTAGCGCCTTGTCCAGCCCCTCCTGGGAGCGGCTGGCCAGGCTGACCTCAAAGCCCTGGCGTTGCAGCATGAGCTGGAGCAATTGCAGCATGTTGACATCATCTTCAATGACCAGGATCGTGCGTGCGCTCATGACGTCCGACCTTTCATGACGAGTGGGTCTCATCGGTTTCACAGAAGGCGGTCACCTGCTCCATATTCACCAGAATCGCACCGCCCGCGAAGGAAATCTCAGGGTGCTCCGTCAGGGTGGCCGTCGCCTCAGACACCAGCAGGAAGCGCGTCGTCCCCGCTGCGATCACCGTCTGGAGTTGCGTCTTGGGCGGCAGGACAACGCGGCCTCGCACCTGATAGCGGGAGGTGATCAGCAAGACGTCGTGGGGGATATGGCCCAGGTAGCTCCCATAGGCTTGATGGCGCGACAGGCCGTCCTCAAAGCGGGTGAGGACGGCGGCGTGGATGGCCGTCTTGCGCAGCGTGGCGGCGGGGAAGCTCTGGTTGAGTTCAGAGGGGCGGGTGATCGGCGAGAGATACACATCCTCCAGGTCAAGAAATGAACTGGTGGTATCATCCAGTTGGTCAATCAACGGCCGGGCACGGACATTCACCTGGCCGGAAATGCGATCGCTTTCCAGCAGGAAATCCGCAGTCAACAGGCCACGCGGCTGGGCGATCTCCTGGTCTTTGGGGGTGATGTCGGTCATCTTCCCTCCTCTGTCCTCACACAATCCTGAAGGCATCCACCAGCGTGCAGCGTCGCAGGCGCGAAAACGAGCGCGGCGAAGTCAACCCCTCGCCGGTGGGGCTGGCAATGGTGAAGGAGCAATAGCCCTCCCCGCCCCAGCCCAGCCCCGCCAGGCTGGGGCCGTTCTTGACGAAGATAGAGCAGTTGATCTCGCGGGCCATGCGGTCCAGGTGGTCCAGGTGCCTGGAATGCATCACCGCCGTGTGGCCGAAGCCATGCTCGGCCTGAATCGCCAGGTCAATCCCCTCATCCGCGTTGCGCACGCGGGCCACCGGCATGATCGGCATCATCTGCTCCGACCAGATGAGCGGGTGGTCCTTGTCCACTTCGGCGACGATCAGGCGGACCTCGTCGCCCACGCTGACGCCGATCTCCTTCAGGAGCACGCTGGCGTTCTTGCCGATAAAGGCTTTGTTCATCACGCCGGGCTTGCCGGGGCCGCGCTCCTCCTCAAAGATCACCTTCATCAGACGGTTGAGCTGCCAGGAGGTGATCAGAAAGCCCCCGTGCGCACACATGGCCCGGATCAGCGCGTCCGCCACGCTCTCTACGACGAAAACCTCCTTCTCATCGGTGCACACGATGTTATTATCAAAGGAGCCCCCCTTCACAATATCGCGCCCGGCCTGGTCAATATCGGCGGTCTCATCTACCACCACCGGCGGATTCCCCGGCCCGGCACAGATGGCCCGCTTGCCGCTCTTCATGGCCTCGCGCACCACGCCGATGCCGCCAGTGACCACCACCAGGCGCACGTCCTTGTGGTGCATCAGGGCCTGGGCGCTTTCAATCGTCGGCTCGGCGGTGCAGGTGAGCAGGTTGGGCGGCCCACCCGCCTGGCGGATGGCCGCCTCCAACACCTGGACGGTGTGCGCCGAGCAGCGTTTGGCCGCCGGATGCGCATTGAACACCACCGCATTCCCCGCCGCCACCATCGCTAACGCGTTGCAAATGATGGTGGAGGTGGGGTTGGTGCTGGGGGTGATGGAGGCGATCACCCCATAGGGCGCGTATTCCACAATGGTCAGGCCATGATCGCCGCTCCAGGCCGTTGTGGCCAGGTCCTCCGTCCCCCGCGTCTTGCGGGCGTTGAGCAGGTTCTTTTCAATCTTGTCCTCGTAACGCCCCATGCCCGTCTCCTGCCAGGCTTCGCGGGCCAGGACCTGGGCGTACTCCTCAGCGGCGCGGCGCATACTGGCCACCATGCGCTCGCGCACGGCCAGCGGCATCTGACGGAGTTGCAAAAAGGCGGCCTTGGCCGCAGCCACCGCGCTCTCCACCTCCGGGAAGACAGGCCCACCACTTCCTCCTCCCCCCGCCTGCAGGGGATATGAAGAGGCGGTCAGGGAGGGGCGCAGTTCTGCCAGCACGTGTTGGACAATCGCATCTATTTGGGCATCGTCTAACATCTGTCGTCAGTCGTCCGTCGTCGGTCGTCCGTCGTCAGCATCTATCGGCAACGTAAAGGAGAAGACCGCGCCCCAGCCGGGGGCGTTGTCCACCCAGATGTGCCCCCCCTGGGCTTCAAGCGCCATGCGGCAGAAGGCCAGTCCCAGCCCCGTCCCCCCGCGGGCACTCTCCTGGGCTGTATCGGCCTGCCTGAACTTATCAAAAATGGCCTCGCGGTCCGCCTTGGGCACGCCTGGGCCGGTATCGGCCACGCGGACCACTACGCAGCCTGGTCCCTCATCCTCCGTCAGCAGCCCGGCGGAAACATGCACGTGGCCCCCGATAGGGGTGTGGCGCAGGGCGTTGTCAATTACGTTACTCAGAACGCGCTCCACCAGGGCCGCGTCGGCGCGGACCGGGGGCAAGTCTGGGGGCAGGTCCAGGGTCAACGCAATATCGCGCCAGGTGGCTTGCAGGCCCGCCCCGCCTATGGCCGAGAGAATGATCGGGGGCAGGTCCACCCGGCCCAGGTTAAGGGGCATCTTGCCCTCCTCCAGCCGCTGCAAATCCAGGATGTTATGGATCAGCTCCATCTGCCGCCGGGCAGCGCGGATCGCTACCCCAATCGCGTGCGTGTGCTCTTCGCTGAGCACGTGGCGCAGGTCCTCCGCCAGCACCTCCAGTGTGCCTAAAATGACCGTGAGCGGGCTGCGCAGGTCGTGCGCGATCATCGCCATCAGGTCGTTGCGCAGGGCCTCCATCCGCTGGAGCTCCTCATAGCTATGCTGGAGCTCCAGGGTCAAGGCGTGGGTGTGCAACAAGGCACGAACGCGGGTGAGCAGTTCCAGCCGGTTGAACGGCTTGCTCAGGAACTCATCGGCGCCGGCCTCCAGCCCGCGAATCTTATACTCCAGGTCTTGCAGGATGGTGATCAGCACCACCGGGGTAAAGCGCAGGGCTTCGGCCTGCTTCAGGCGGCGGCAAACCTCAAAGCCGTCCATCTTGGGCATCATCACATCCAACAGGACGAGAGCGGGCCGCTCCGCCAGCGCCCGCTCCAGCGCCTGCAGGCCATCGTAGGCCGTAATGACCTCGTACCCCGCTGCGGTCAGCAGGTCCTCCAACAACTGCACGCTATCCGGTGCATCGTCCGCCACTAGGATTTTGGCTGGCCCACCCATCGCCATCCTCATGCGCTCGCCCCACCTGTCAGGCATCGGCGATCAGCTCACTGGCCATTGGTCTGTGCTCCTGCACCTGTGCCAGGCTGGCCAGGACATCTGCCCGCCTCACAGGTTTCACTAAATAGTCCGTTGCCCCCAGCCGCAGCCCCAGCCCGCGCTCGTCTATGACCGACAGGATAATCACGGGGATCGCCGCCGTCCGGGGGTCTCCCTTCAATTCCGCCAGCACCTCCCAGCCGTCCTTGCCCGCCAGGAGCACATCCAGAAGGATGGCCTGTGGCTGGAGTTCCTGGGCCAGCATTATCCCCTCCTCCCCGTCTCGCACCGCCAGCATCTGATAGGCGTCCTGCCCGTCCAGATAGGCCCGCATCAACTCCTCAATGGCGGGGTCATCGTCAATCACCAGCACCAGCCGCTTCCCCGGCTCCAGCTTCTGCGCCAACGCTTGCAGGGCTGCGCGACTCAACTCAGGCCGCCTGCGGCTTTCCACCGTCGGCAAGATAAACGTAAATGTGCTCCCCTGCCCCAGGGTGCTCTCCACCCAGACACGCCCCCCGTGCAGTTCCACCAGCCGGCGCACAATGGCCAACCCCAGCCCTGTTCCTCCGAACTCCTGCGTGGCCGATGGATCGATCTGGCGGAACTCCTCAAAAATCAGGGGCAGATGCTCTGGGGCGATCCCGATCCCCGTGTCGGACACACTTACCGCGACCCAGTCTCCAGCGTCGGTGTAGGGATAGACCGTCACGGTGACGCCGCCCTCGCGTGTGAACTTGATGGCGTTGGACAGCAGGTTGTTCAGAATCTGTATCAAGCGGGCCTCATCCGCCTGCACCGGCGGCAGCCCCTCGTCCAGAACGGTCTGCAGCCATAGTCCCTTCTGCCGCGCCATCGGCTCCAGGGTCTTGAGGGCAGTCTCCACCACGCGGTTCAGGTGCACAGTGCGCCGCATCAGGGTCACCTTGCCCATCTCAATGCGTGAGATGTCCAGCAGGTCATTGATCAGATCCAACAGATTACGGGCGTTGCGCAGGATGGTCTGCAGGCGGTCGCGCTGGCGCGCCGTCAATTCCCCATAGGTCTCCTCCAGCATCAGTTCACTATAGCCGATGATGGAGTTCATGGGCGTGCGCAGTTCATGGCTCATATTCGCCAGGAATTGGGTCTTCAGGCGGTCGGCTTCACGCAAGCGCTCGTTGGCCTCGGCCAGTTCCCGTGTGCGCGCCTCCACCTTGCGCTCCAGGTCTTCGGCGGCCTGGCGGAGCTGCTCAAACAGGCGGGCGTTCATAATGGCGATGGCCGCCTGCGGCGCCAGCAGCATCAAGCGGCGGATGTCGTCCTGGCTGAAGCTGCGCCCGCCCAGGTCGTTGCGCACATTCAGGACGCCGATCACTTCCCCCTGCCACTCCAGGGGCACAGCGGCCACAGCCCCTGTGGGCTCCCCATCGTACATGTGGGAACGCCCCTCCCAGGCGCTGTAATTCTCCACGGCCATCGGCTCGCCCCGCAGCACCACCTGCCCGGCCAGGCCCTCGCCCAGCGCCAGCCGCCTCCCGCGATAATCCCGCTCCAGGCCTGTGTTGGCCACCAATTCAAGGTCATGGCGTTCAGCATCCAGCAGGTAAATGGCGCTGCCCTGCGCCGAGACAAGCGCCCTGGCCCGCTCGGCGATGGCGTGCAGCGTCTCAGGCAGGTCCAGTTGGGCGGTAATATCCAACAGCGTCTCACGCACCGCGTTCAGGTCACGCACCTGGTCACGCACCTGCGCATCCAGGCGGGCATGGTCCACCGCGATGCTCACCTGTTGCGCGAAGGTCATCAGTAGCTCCAGGTCCTTGTGCGTCAAGGGCCGCTCCGGCCCCGATTCCACATTCAGCACGCCGATCACGTTTGCCCCTGCTTCTCCGTCCGCCGTCCGCAGCAACGGCACTGCGATCTCCGTAGTAATGCCCTCCTGGGTGCGGATGAAGTCGGGGTCCTGGGCCGTATCGGACACCAGCGCCGGCTGGCCGGTGCGGGCCACGCGCCCGATCACGCCTTGCGTCACCGGCAGGCGCGCGAGATCATATGCCGGGTCAAAGCCCAGGCAGGCCTCGCAAATCAACTCATCGCCTTTGAGCAGGTACAGCCCGACACGGGAGTAGCCGAAGCTACTGTGCAGTTGGGTGACGATCTGGGTGAAGACCTCATGCAGATGAAGGGGGGAGTGAATGGCCTGCGTTACCTGTTGCAGGGCCTCCACCTGGACCAGCCGTTCCCGCGCCTGTTCGTAATGTCGGGCGTTCACGATGGCCGTAGCGGCCTGGGGCGCGAGCATGATCAGGCGGCGGAGGTCCTCCGGGGTAAAGGCGCGCCCCGCGGCGTTGTCGGCGACCACCAGCACGCCGATGACCTGGCCCTGCCACTCCAGGGGCACGCCGGCGGCGGCTGTATGCTGCTCCGCAGCCAACGCCGCCGGCCGGTCCCCCCAGTGTCGCCAATCCTCCACCGTCAGTGGCTGGCCACTGGCCGCCACGCGCCCCACCAGGCCCTCCCCCAGCTTCAGCCGCAGGCCCGTATAGTCGCGCTCCAGGCCATAGCACACAGCGAGCGCCAACTCCCGGCGCTCGGCGTCCAACAGGTAGATGCCGCTGCTTTGGGCGGAGGACAGTTCGGCGGCGCGTTCCGCGATGGCGCGAAGCGCCTGGGGCAGGTCAAGCTGCCCGGTGATGGCCAGCGCGGTGTCATGCACTGCGTTCAGGTCGCGCACCTGCTCGCGCGTCTGCCGATGCAGTTGCGCCTTCTCAGCCTCTACCCTGGCGATATAGCGGGTTATGCACGTGGCCGCCAGGTACAGGATAGCCGTATTACTCAGCGCCATAACCGTTGGCGCGATGCGCTCTATGACGATGGGGAGCGCCTGGAACAGCACCCAACTCACCCCCATGACGGCCAAGGCCACAGGCAGGCCAAAGCGAGCGGCGGCAGCGCCGATGACGAAATACACGATGGGATGGGCCGGGCCGTTCAGATGGCCGCTGAGGTAGTAGATGCCTGTGGCCGCCAGCATATCGCCCAGGACTCTCACCCCCTGCCCCTCTCCCACGCCGCGAGAGCGGGAAGATGCATAGCGCGGGAGGGCGAGGGCATACAGGCCGAGATGGGCGAGGGCCAGCAAGAGGATGGCCGCCCCTATGACCGGCTGGACCAGCAACACGCTGACAGCCGTGTAACCCATCACTAGCCACTGAAACACAACGAAGATACGCTCCACCGGGCTGGGAATGCGCTTAAAGAGACTCGCCAGGCTTTCCAGGACCGGGTTTTCAGCCCGGTTTAGGGCCGGGTCATTGCTTGCGATATTTGACTTCGCCATGCACTTCCCAGGTGTCCACAATCGCCATGATCACGGCATCACAGGGGCGGCGGTCGGTCAGCGCGGTCTGCCGCGCCGAACTGCCTGTCGCATACATGACGACCTCGCCCACCCCGGCGCCCACCGCGTCCACAGCGACGACATAGTTTCCCGTCTCCACGCCCTCCAGGTTCACCTGGCGCACAACGAGGAACTTCAGCCCCTCCATCTTCTCATCTTTGCGTGTTGCAACTAGAGTGCCGACGACGCGACCGAGTAGCATATGTCCTCCGGCCAGCAGCAGCCAGCCATCAGGCGCATCACCGCTTATCCGACGACTGACGACCGGCGACTGACTATTGCATCTCGGCGCGGGCCTGCTCGGTGCGCCCCAGCGGCAACACCAGGTCCACGTTGATATGCGGGCGCGGGATGACATGGACGGCCACCACCTCGCCGACCTTCTCCGCGCCGCGCACGCCGGCCTCCACCGCCGCACGCACAGCGGCCACGTCGCCGCGCACGATGGCGGTGACATAGCCCCCGCCGGTCTTCTCATAGCCGACGAGCTCCACCTTGGCCGCCTTGACCATGGCATCGGCGGCCTCCACCATCGCCGCAAATCCCTTGCATTCAATCATGCCGAGTGCTTCAGCCATACGGGGGTACTCCTCCTTAATCTTCAGGTATTCATGATCAGGTGATGATGCCGTTTGAAACACTTTTACCCCTCCCTATTCCCTCCCCCACAAGGGGGGAGGGATGGAGGGCAGCGTCACTCCCGTCTGCCTCCTGCCATCTCCTTGCCCTGGATGCTCTCAATGGCGGCAATGGCGGCGCCGTACCCAGCCATAATGTCGCGCTCCTCGCCGCCCAGGTACACGCGGCCAAAGCTGCCAAAGGCGCGCACCTCCAGGATATTGATCTCGGCAGCCTTCTCGGCCTCGTTGGCCGCAATGGCTGCGTAGGCCGCAGGCTCCACCTCCAACACGTACAGGGTATGTCCGGCCAGCAGCATATGCCCATGGCGCATCCGGTTGATGAGTTGAGCGTGGTGCGCGTCCACCGCACGGATAATCTGGCTGGAGAGGATGCGCGGCTTCCAGCGGTCGGTCTCTTTCAGTTCCAGCGCGTTTAAGATCGCGGCCCCCGCCGCGCGCACCGCCGCCTGGGAGGGGGAGTGCACCTCCAGCAGCCCATAGAGCCGCTCAATGATCTGCATCCCCGGCCGCACCTCGGTGGCTTTCAGGGCGATGTCGGTGATGCGGTTGATCTCAATGCCGGGCGCGATCTCCACCCACAGCGAGGCGTCGCCCGGCAAGGGCAGGAAGCCCTGGGCGACCGTGCCCAGGAAGGCGGCATGTTGCGGTTGCAGGCTGTCAAGGAACACGTAGGCGCGCAGATCGGCCATATTTTCCCTCCTCCCCCGGTCTCTTCTCGGCCTGAGCCGATATTCTGTGGAAGAATTGGTTCCCGAACGGGGGGATATACCCCCCACCCTGGCCCTCCCTTGCAAGGGAGAGGGCCGATATTAGCGCCAGTACCGGGCTGAAGCCCGGTTCCTGTCTGACCCGGTACCGGGCTTTAGTCCGTTCTTACCCGGCCCCGCCACAGGCGGATGAAAACCGCTCCTCCCCATTTATGTCCAATCGCGCAAACTGCGGCCACCTGTATCAGCGGGCCGCCGATGCCTGCGCGTGGGCGGTTCGCGGCTGAACGACGCTTCTGGCCCTAACAGCGTCTCCAGCCGCTCAAGCGTATCCTCGTCATAACTGTGCTCGCCGCAGATGTCGCATACCCAGGTGAGCACATTGGGCAGGGTCACCAGCATATCCCCTATCCGGCGAACATAGGTGGTCGTCGTTTCGTGGAGTGTGCCGATACGGCAGTCCGGACACAGGCTCATGCTCGCATGGCCTCCTGCACAATTTTGACGCCCGCACTGGCGCCGATGCGCGTCGCGCCCGCCGCCACCATTTTCTGAGCGTCCTCGTAAGAGCGGATGCCCCCCGCTGCCTTGACCCCCATGGTTGGGCCGACGACACGCCGTATCAGGGCCACGTCGGCCACGGTGGCCCCGCCCGGCCCAAAGCCGGTGGAGGTCTTCACATAATCCGCGCCCGCCTCCTTCGCCAGTTGGCAGGCCACCACCTTCTCTTCATCCGTCAGCAGCGCCGCCTCAATGATCACCTTGACGATGGCGCCGCCCGCGTGGCAGGTGCGCACCACCGTGGCGATGTCCCGGAACACCGTATCATAGTCCCTGGACTTCAACGCGCCGATGTTGATGACCATATCTATCTCACGGGCGCCATCGTCTATGGCCCGCTGGGCTTCGTAGGCCTTGACCTCTGTCAGCGTGGCCCCCAGCGGGAAGCCGACCACCGTGCAGACCTTGACCGGCGAGTCTTTGAGCAACTGCGCCGCCAGCTTGACGTAGGAGGGGTTGACACACACGGCAGCGAAGCCATATTTGCGGGCCTCATAGCAAAGCTGGGCGATCTCCGCCTCGGTCGCGTCGGGCTTCAGCAGCGTGTGATCGATCAGCGCCGCAATGGACAGGTCTTTGGGGATCACCCCCAGCCCGGCGGAGATGCGGTTGGCGCCCGCGCCGATCACCTGCTGCACGCGGTCGGCGCAGTCGCGGACGCAGACACCGTCTTTGCACTGGCAGGCGTCTGAGCCATCGCCGTTTTTCGCCCGCCGTTCCTCCTCGCGCAAGGCGATCAGCACGTGCTTGGTGATCTGCTCCACCAGGCGTTCAATCTGATCGGGCGTGAAGGTGTCCATTACTTCAGATACCGCTTCTCAATGGCCATAATCTTGGCCACACGCCGCGCATGGCGCCCGCCGCCGAACTCCGTCTCCAGCCAGGTCTTGACGATCTGCCGCGCCAGGTGCTCTCCGATCAGGCCCGCGCCCAGCGTCAGCACATTGGCATCGTTGTGCTCGCGGCTATTGACCGCTGTGGCCTGATCGTAACACAAGGCGGCGCGCACGCCGGGCACTTTGTTGGCCGCCATGCACGAACCAATCCCGGCGCCGTCTACGATAATCCCGCGCCAGGCGCGGCCCTCCGCCACCAGGCGAGCCACCGCGTAGGCGAAGTCAGGATAGTCTACCGCATCTGGGCGATTTGTGCCACAGTCTATCACCTTATAGCCCAATTCCTCCACGAACCCCTTGAGCGCCTCCTTGAGGCGATAGCCCGCGTGGTCAGCGCCCAGGGCAACGGTGCGCCCCTCACCCCCTCCTCCCCGCTCCCGCCGCTGGGGGAGCGGGGAGGAATAGGGGGAAGGCTGAGTTGACGGCAGCAGGCGGATGCCGCGCACCTCCGCCGCATCACGCGCCAGCGGCGTGACCAGCGCGTTCGGGGGGACCTCCAGCGTTGAGTGGGGTGGGGTCTGCTGGACAGTGGCCTCGGTGATCACGGGGCGGGCCGAATGCCCTGCCCCTTCCCCCGGCGCCCCGCTGGGGAGGGAGGAGGGAAGGGGCGCTGAGGCAGGCGCCGCCATCGCGGGGGTGAGGCCCAGCGTGCGCAGCAGCACCCGCCGTACAATCGCCCGAACCTCCGCTTCCGATGGCGTTTCCATGTTGCTGACGACGAACGGGGGCGGCAGATGACGGACAACAGGCTCTCGCCCGTCGCCTGTCGCCCGCCGTCTAAGGGCCGGCGGCGTAGCTGGCGTGGGGGACCAGGCCGATGCGGTCCAGCGGCCAGTAGGAGAGCCACGCCTTACCGATAATGTTCTGCCCCGGCAGAACGCCCCAGTTGTGGGAATCGCTGGAATTGGCCCGGTTATCGCCCAGGACGTAATACTCGTCTGGCCCTAATGTGCGATCATCCGAATAGTAGCCGGGGCCATTAATATAAGGCTCGTAGAGCTGGACGCCGTTCACAAACACGATCCCGTTCCTGATCTCAATATGATCGCCGGGCAGGCCGATAATGCGCTTAATGAAGTCGCGATGGCGGTCGTTGGGGGGGATAAAGACAATAATATCGCCCCGCTGCGGCTGGCTGAACAGATAACTGATCTTGGAGACGATCACATACTGGCCATCCTGCAACGTCGGATACATGCTGGTGCCCTCAATGCGAAAGCGCCCGGTGGCGGCATTGACCGCCAGGAAAATAATCACCGTGAGGAGGAGGGTTTCCACCACCTCACGGAACAGGGCCTTGCTTTGCGCTTTCTCCGCTGCCTCCCCCAGCGCCGCTTCCGATGATCCTGTCAAACGCGGTTGTGTCTCCCAATACGCCACGCATCCAACTCCTTAATTACCTTGGTCCCTGTCGCCGAAGGCGACGTGATGGCCTCGTGCCCCGCGATTATAACCCAGGTCGGGGCGCGGGGCAAGCGTACCCTATTCCGTCTTCCCTCAGTCACTGCACCACATGCCTGGCAATGACCATGCGCTGTATCTCGCTCGTCCCTTCGCCGATGGTCATCAGGCGTTGATCGCGGTAAATGCGCTCCACCGGGAACTCCGCCGAGTAGCCGTAGCCGCCGTGAATCTGAATGGCGTGGAAACAGACGCGCTCAGCGACCTCCGAGGCGAAGAGCTTGGCCATAGCGGCTTCTTTCGTGAAGGGGCGGCCCTGCCCCCGCAGCCAGGCGGCGCGATAGGTCAGCAGGCGCGCCGCATCTATCCCGGTGGCTGCGTCGGCGAGCATCCACTGGATCGCCTGGTGCTGAGCGATAGGGACGCCGAAGGCCTGCCGTTCCTTGGCATACCTGACCGCCTCTTCAAAAGCGGCCTGAGCCAGCCCGATAGCCAGCGCCGCGATCCCGATGCGGCCATGATCCAGAGTGGCCAGGGCCTCCGGCAGGCCGCGCCCCTCTTCCCCCAGCAGGTTCTCCAGAGGCACGCAGCAATCCTGGAAGGTGAGGGCGTGGGTGGGCGAGCCGCGCAGCCCCATCTTCTTCTCCGGCGGGCCGATGATCAGCCCCGGCGTGTCGGTGGGCACAACGATCAGGCTCAGCCCGCGCTTGCCCGCTTCCGGGTTGGTGCGGCACAGCACGATGATGATGTCAGCGATAGAGGCATTGGTACACCACATCTTGCTGCCGTTGATCACCCAGTGGTCGCCGTCTTTGACGGCGCGGGTGCGCACGCCGCCGCCCAGGTCGCTGCCCGCACCCGGCTCGGTCAGGGCCAGGGCGCCCAGGCCGGCCCGACCCTCGGCCAGCGGCCGGAGCCACTTCTCTTTTTGCTCGTGCGTGCCGAACAGCGCCAGCGGGGTGCAGCACAGGCCATTGTGCGCCGCGACACTGAGCGCGGTGCTGCCACAGCCCCGGCCCAACTCCTCAATGGCGATAGCCGCGCTGACCGAGTCCACACCTGCACCGCCATATTCCTCCGGCGCGGCCAGACCCAACAGGCCCAGCGGCCCCATCTTGCGCACGGCCTCCCAGTTAAACTCGCCGGTCTCGTCCACATGGCGGGCGCGCGGCTTGAGTTCCTTCTCGGCGAAGGCGCGCACCGCCTGGCGGAACATCTCCTGCTCTTCCGTAAGCTGGAAGTTCACGCTTCTACCTCCGTTGTCCAGCGCCACATGCTGCGCCACCGGTGCATGAAGCTGGCGTGGGACTGCCAGCCGATGCCCAGCCGGCCCCAGATGTCCGGCGCTGTCGCTGGGTTGATGGCGGGGTCCACGAAGGCCCAGCCCTGGTCCGGGTCCCAGGCATAGAGGATCTTGACGTGGCCCCAGAGCCGTTCGCGCCCCCAGGCCCACCAGTCCAGCAGGTTGCCCACGCTGACCAGGGTGATGCGCCCTGCGCGCAGATTCTGGCGCAAGCGCTCCTCGGAGCCGAACAGGCCCCAGCGGGCGCGGAAGCCCATGCGCCGCAGGATGTCCGCCGGGCCCCAGGGAAAAGTGGCCCAACCAGGCACACGGCGATAGAGGAGCGGGGGCGGCGGCCACCAGCGCCATACGGGCCTGTCCAGTTCACGGGCGATCTGTGCAGCGCGGTAGCGGGCCTCGCCCAGCAAGGCGTTCGCGGCCATCGCTACGCAGAAGGGGGCGCAGTCATTGGTCGGCCCCTGGTATTCGTGGTAGCGCCAGACATCCAACGTCAAACGTAAAACGTCAGACGCCAAATGTAACCTATTATCATCCTTGACATTGGACGTTTCAGGCTTGGCGCTTGATACTGAACGCTCCAGGCTCATATCGCCCTCTTGATCTCCTCCACCGCCGTCGGGTTCTCCAGCGAGGACAGGTCGCCGGGGTCCTGGCCGAGGTAGGCCGCGCGGATGACGCGGCGCATGACCTTGGCGTTGCGCGTCTTGGGCAGATCGCGCACGAACCTGACCTCGCGCGGCTTGAGCGGTTTGCCCAGGTGTTGGGCCACGCGCTCCCTGAGGGCCTCGCGCAAGCCCTCATCCGGCGCATAGCCCGGCTTGAGCACGCAGAAGCACACCACCTCCTGGCCTTTGAGCGGGTCGGGGACGCCGATGGCAGCGGCCTCGCTGACCGCCGGGTGGCCCACCAGGATGGACTCCACCTCGGCGGGGCCGAGCCGCTTGCCTGCCACCTTGATGGTATCATCGGAGCGGCCCAGGATATACCACAGGCCGTCCTCGTCCACCGCCGCCCAGTCGCCGTGCACCCAGACATCGGGGAAGCGCGACCAATAGGTCTGGATATAGCGGTCGGGGTCCTTCCAGAAGCCGCGCGTCATGCCGATCCAGGGCTGGCGCACGACCAGTTCGCCGACCTGACCGCGCAGGCTTCGGCCCTCGTCGTCCACCACATCGGCAGCCATGCCCGGCACCGGCCCGGAGAAGGCGGTGGGCTTGAGCGGCGTGAGCACGTTGCCCATGACAATCCCGCCGGAGACCTCCGTGCCACCGGAATAGTTGATGATGGGCAAGCGCCCGCCGCCCACAGTGTGGAAGAACCACAGCCAGGGGTCGGGGTTCCAGGGTTCGCCGGTGGAGCCGAGCAGGCGCAGGCTGGACAGGTCGTGGCGCTTGACGAACTCGTCGCCGTAGCGCATCAGCGCCCGCACCAGCGTGGGCGAGATGCCCAGGACGGTGACCGCGTGGCGCTCCACCAAAGCCCACAGGCGGTCGGGGTCGGGGTAATCCGGCGCGCCGTCGTAGAGCAGCATCGTCGCCCCCAGCAACGTCGTCCCAAACACCTCCCATGGCCCCATCATCCAGCCCATATCCGTCACCCAGTAGAGCGTATCCGAGGGCTTCAGGTCCAGGCCGAACCAGATGTCCTGAGCCGACTTAATGGGGAAGCCGCAATGGGTATGCACGGCGCCTTTGGGTTTGCCGGTGGTGCCGGAGGTGTAAATGATCATGAGCGGGTCTTCGGCGTCGGTGGGCTCGGACAGGGCCTGAGTCGGTCGGCCTTCCATCAGGTCATGCCACCAGTGGTCGCGCCCGGCCCGCCAGGGGAGGGCCTCTCGGCCCACTCGCTTCACAGTGATCACGTGCTGGACCGAGGGCGATTGCGCCACCGCCTCATCGGCGATGTCCTTCATGGGTACGACCTGGCCACGCCGGTAAACGCCGTCGGCGGTGAACAGGGCTTTGGCCTCCGCGTCTATCAGCCGGGTGGCGATGGCGGGCGCGGCGTAACCGGAGAACAGCGGCAGGACGATCCCGCCGATCTTGACGATGGCCAGGAGCGCGATGACGATCTCCGGGATCATGGGCATGTACAGGCCGATGGCATCGCCCTTCTTCAGGCCCAGGCTGCGCAGCGCGTTCGCCACGCGGTTCACTTCATAGTACAGGTCCAGGTAGGTGAGCGTGCGGGTCTGGCCTTCTTCGCCCTCCCAGCGCAGGGCGGCGCGGTTCTGGGCGGGCGTGCCCAGCCACTTGTCCAGGCAGTTGGTAACGATGTTGAGCTTGCCGCCGACGCACCATTGCGCCCAGGGGATGCCGCGAGAGGTGTCCAGGATGCGCTCATAGGGCCGGTCAAAGCGGATGTCCAGGTCGGCCAGGACCGCCTCCCAGAAGCGCCCAACGTCCTCTGTGGACCAGCGCATCAGTTCGTCAAAGTCGGCCAGGCCGCGCCGGTCCATGAAGGCTTTGATATTGCTTTGCGCCACCAGTTCCGGCGTGGGCCGCCAGACGACAGGCCCTCCGAAGGTAAACTCTGCTTCCATAGGCGACCTCCATAACCATTATACACTACGGCGATGGGGGTAGCTATTATACGCGGTTGAAGAACAGGATGGCCAGGAAGGCGATCAGAGCCAGCAGGGCCAGGCCCAGGCCACCTCACCTGGCAGACACGATCGGCGGCGCCGTTTATGGCGCCGCCGAAGACTTGCCCGCAGAGACCGCCTCAGAATGCGGCAGTTCTTCGCCTGTGACTTTGCTATAAAGCATGTCCGGGTCCAGGTCTGCCCCATTGGGCCAATATACCGTTCCCCATTCCGGGTTCAGGCTCACTCTGGCAAAGAACTCCGGGTCCTTGAGGGGGGCGAAAACACCGCTGAATTCAACGATTTCGTTGACATCCACAATACCCTCCTGACCATCTTCAAAGCGTAGATGGAGACGGTAACCTTCAAGGGGCTTGACCGCTACAATATCCTTCAACATCGTTTACTCCAGAGGCTCTATCCGCCTGAGTGGCGCCTGTTGGCGAGCCAACTCCCAGTTCTCTTTCAATTCGTCTTGGTGGGCAGCCGCCCATTCCATGACCATACCAAACACCCTGGGCGAAAGGTGTCCGCGAAAGAGTGTGAGCGTATCAATGGCGATCAACGCTTTCTGCTCCCCATAACGCACATGGAAGTGAGGGGGCTGGTGATCACCATAGTACATCGTGATGATGATCCCAAAGAACCGACATATCTCCGGCATACTTATAGCGTCAGCAGACACTATGATACCCCCGGAGCCGTAAAAGTCAATTGGGAACATTGTGGGAGTGTATTTCCCCCCAGCCCCTCCCCCTCTGTGGGGGAGGGGCTGGGGTGGGGGGAGAACCGGACCTCAGCCCGGCTGGTTGGGAGAGGGTGACTTCCCGGCTATGCCGCCCCCCTGGTGAACAGGATGGCCAGGAAGGCCATCAGCGCCAGCAGGGCCAGGCCCAGGCCGATCTTGCCCAGGCCGGGGCGGTCCGTGCCCAGGAGGAGTGCGCCCAGGCTCAGGCCCAGCGCCAGCAGGGCCAGGTCCAGCCCATAACGGACAAAGGCGGAATGTTGTTCGGCGCTGACCAGGAACGCGGCGCCGCTGATGGCCATCCCCAGCAGGGCGCCGACGATACCGGCCAGGGCAAAGCCATCCGCCGGTGCATTCGGCAGGCGGCGGGCGCGTTGGAACTCCCCCCACAGCCGCAGCGCATATACCGCCAGCAGGATGCCAATAGCCAGGATCAGGGTGTCGCCGGTGGCCTGGTTGAATTGCAGCCCGCCGATAGCCAACAGCAGGCCCTGGCCGCCCAGGAAAACGGCCTCCCCCGCTAAAAGCGCCGCGTGCTTCAGCCACAACGAGGCCAGCCCCAGACCGATGGCCAGTATCCCCCAGAGCGGATCGAGCACAGGCGGGAACTCCAGCAGGCCTGGGCCGAACAGGGCGAACAGGCCCAGGACGATGAGCGAACTGCCCCAGATGCGGATCATGGTGCGCAGGTGGGCGCGGTCGGCTTCTATTTCAGTGGGCGAGGATGGTCTATAAGGGCGATCCGCGAACCCGGTCACTATATCACTTGCTCAAGTTACTTCACTTCGCTACGCCAAGAATAAGCACAGGGATGTCAATGTCTGCGATGCCACGGTTCTCTAAATCCCACACGATCTGCTCAAAGAACGACACGCCGGTTGACATCTCGTCGGCGAAGTCTTTGACAGGGACAATCTCAATACCAACATCAATGATGTCCAATCTATGAAATATCGTCATTTTAGCACATACGTTGTAGACCATGAATGCATACTTTCCGAATTGAACCTCCACACCTACACGATTCTTTACGAAATCTATCTCCCGGAAAGCACTTATAGAGGATACGGAGGGTATATAGCCGGGGGTATAGTATTGTGACGAATATTCACAGAAGACTTTGTGCTTACGCCAACCTCGGGTGCTGAACTCTGCTCTGAACGCACGGTTCAAGGCCCTCGGCTCGTAGAGCGTCCTTCCAGGCATGGTCTTTTCTCTACTGGTTTTGGTCTTGTATCTCTGGCTATCTACAGTAGCGATAATTTGTTTGACCTCTTCAAGCTCAGTGCTGAACTTTGCCTCTATAACCTCTTCTCCTTTATTGAAAGAGTAAATCCCCGCGATAATCATTCGTAGTCGCCTTTGCTCTCCAGGAGCCTCTGCCGCGAGATATCCGCCCATTCATCGGGGATTTGCGAAACTTTTTCTCTGCCCGTCGGCGTATATACAGGCCTGCCCATCGGCCTGAGACGAAGCGTGCCGTTAAAGTAAGCGAGGATGCGATCGCGGGCAATATCAATATAAGCAGCCTCCTTTTCGCTCCCCATCGCACGCCGGTTATGCTTGATAGCAGCTATCAGAGATGAACCCACACCAGCGTAGGGATCAAAGACCCAATCCCCTTCATTCGTCAGGGCAAGCACACAACGCTCCACAAGCTCAACGGGGAATTGGCAGGGGTGGATCGTTTTCTCCGGATGATTTGATTTTACGTTCGGGATATTCCAAAGAGCGCTGTCCCAATCTTCAACTAATATTTCCCAAACGTCTGACGGGTTCTTTCCCTTTGGATTGCCTGATGGTTTGCCCTTGTTGGGCCCCTTGTAATGGCGCTTGCCAGGATACTTCGCGGGTACGCGCACCGCGTCGAGATTAAACACATAGCGATTGCTCTTCGTAAACCATAGAATCGTCTCATAACGGCCAGAGAACCGCTTTGAGGCGTGTAATCCATGTCCGAAGTACCAGATAATTCGGTTTCGCAAGAACAAGTTGAGCTTCTTAAAAATGTCATAGTAGAGAATATCAAGCGGGTAAACCTCCCCATCCTGCACGAAATTGCCCACCTGCCAGCAAATACTCCCATCCTCTCTCAGAACTCGGTAGAGTTGAGCGATCGTTTGCGCCTGTGTTTCCAGATACTTTCCAATGGAAACACGGTCTTCGTAGTCTTTGCCAAGATTATAAGGAGGGGAAGTGATAATAAGGCTGATCGAGCTATCGGGGATCGTGGTCAGAAATTCGTTCACATCACCGTGATAGAGCACGATATAAGCATCTGGGCGAAAATGGCTCTCAATCTGTTTTGGCGTGTCAAAAAGCGGTAAGTTTGCCATAGGCTTTATCCGGATCCGAATTGTGCACCTTTTTAATAATCATACCCTAATATGGCACAACATTGCAAGATGGGGTGGACAGGTTTTCCTTAAGGAGTTAAGGCGCCAGCCGCTCCATATCGCGGGGGAACAGCGTGGCCTCGCGCAGGTTGGACAGGCCAGCGAGTTGGGCAATAAAGCGCTCCAGGCCGATGGCGAAGCCGCCGTGCGGCGGCATCCCATGGCGAAACGCCTCCAGATAACCGGCGAAGGGCTGCGGCGACATGCCTCGCGCCTCCAATGCGGCCAGGTAATCGGCGTAGCGATGCAGCCGCTGCCCACCGGTGACGATCTCCACGCCGCGAAAGATCAGGTCAAAGCTATTGGAGTAGCGCGGGTCCGCCGGATCGGGGTGGGTGTAGAAAGGACGTTTGCTCATGGGATAGCCGGTGACGAACACGAAGTCCGAACCGTGCCTCTCCCGCGCCCACTCGGCTACCCAGCGCTCATCCTGGGGCGACAGGTCCGGCTCGCCGCGCACGTCCACGCCATAGCGATCCAGGATGAGTTGCTGCGCCTGGGTGAAGTGCAGGCGAGGGATCTCCGCGGGCACAGTCGGCAAGGTCAGGTTCAGCAGGGCCAGATCGCTGGCGTGATGTTCCCCCAGCCAGGCGATGATCGCCGCCAACAGGCGATTGAGCAGCGCCATCACGGTGGTATGGTCGCGGATGAAGCCGAACTCCACGTCCAGGCTGACGTATTCGTTGGTGTGGCGGGCGGTGGAGTGTGGCTCGGCGCGGAAGACCGGCCCGACCTCAAACACGCGCTCAAATACGCCCACCATGATCTGCTTGTAGAGCTGGGGCGATTGCGCCAGGTATGCCGGGCGGCCAAAGTAATCAATCCTGAAGACATTGGCCCCCCCCTCCGTCGCCGAGCCAACGATCTTGGGCGTCTGGACCTCGGTGAAGCCTTCGCTGCGCAGGAATTCGCGGAAGCCGGCCATCACCCCCGAAGCCAGCCGGAACAGCGCGCGCCTGGCCGGATGGCGCAGGCCCACGGTGGCATGGTCCAGGAACGTGTCCAGCCCGACCTTGAGTTCGCGCTTGTTGATGGCGAAGGGCAACGGTTCGGTGACCGGCGTGATCACCTGCACCTGGCAGTCGCGCAGTTCGGCGCCCCCCGGCGCCTGCGGCTCGGCCACGACGCGGCCCTCCACCTCAATCACGGACTCCACCTGGCAGCCTGCCAGAGGCGCCATCTGCTCCGGTGTCTCCAGCACAGCCTGGAAGAGGCCCCAGCCATCGCGCACGAGCAGGAAATTGATCCCGCCCAGCCGCCGCAGCGTGTGCAGCCAGCCCGCCAGCCGCACCCGCTCGCCGACGTGGTTTGCCGCTTCCGTTGTGCGTACCCGTTCCAGTTCCACCTCTCCCGCACCTTTCCAGATTCGCAGGAACGCAGAGGAACTTTAGGGACTGGGAGTTCCTATGCGTTCCCGGAGTTTCCACGAGTTCCTATGGAAACAAACACCTTCGCCAGCGACTCGCCGTACACCGCCAGTTCCCACTCGCACACCCAGCCGAAGGGCGTCACCACCACTTCATAGCCCGTTCGCCTGAGCCGTTCCGCCGCGCTTTGCAGGAAAGCCTGGGCGAAGGCAGGCGAGGCTTTGCTCTCGGCCAGGTGGGTGAAGGAATGCAACACCACGCGGCGCAGGCCGCGCTTGCCCGCCAGCCATTTGATGTTCTTGACGAACCGGGTCTCCAGCCCGCCCGGATCGGCCTCATCCCCCGCTTCGGCGTGGACAAAGGCGACCACCGCCTCTTTCACTTCGTGCGCTTCGGGGGCATCCATCGCCCCCGGCAACGTCTTCTCAAAGGGCGCGAACCAGAAGCGCCGGGCCTGGAACATGAGCAGTTTCATCTCAGGGCAGTTGCAGCGTGGCCACCACGGCCCCGGTCGCATCGGTGAGCGTGGCCTCGTCGCCGCGGTCGCCCCACACCGCCGCCGGGCGTCCCCAGTACAGGTCGGTGGCCGAATTCGTGCCGGCAGCGGTGTGCACCTGGACCTGCGCGCCCTGAAGGAGCACCAGGCTGGGAAAGACGAAGCGGTTGCCCTGCTTATCGCTCAATGTCCAGTTGGCCAGGTCCACCCGACCGCCTGCGTTGATCAGGACAATGGCCTCATTCGCCAGGTCCCCCCGGCCCGTCACGCCGCGCAATGTCACCACAGGCGGGGCGCCCGAAGGGGTCACGGTGGGGATGGGGGTCGGCGGCGCGTTGGCGGTGGCGGTGGCCGCCGCTACCGCCGTCTGCGCCGCGCCGCTCGTGGGGATGATCAGGGTCTGGCCCACCCGGAGGAGGTTCGGATCCGTCAGCCGGTTGACAGCGATCAGATCCTCTATGGTCACACCGTACTGCTGGGCAATGGTGGAAAGTGTGTCGCCAGCTTTAACGACGTAGAGCGTCCCTTCCGGCGTCTTTGTCGTCTCTGGCGCGGCAGCGGTCGCCTCGGGGCCTGGCGTTTCACCGGGCGCTGCCGTGCCTGCGACAGCAGGCGGGCCGCTGCGCGGCGGTGCACGCCGATCCCACAGGGCCAGGACCGACAGGCTGACGACCAGTGAGACGACGACGTTGATCAGGACGAAGCCGAGCAGGCGTTTCGGTGACATGGGAACGTGAAACGTAAAATGTGACGGTCCTTTACGCTTCGCGCTTTACGTGGGTGATCTTAGCACACATGGAGAGGCTTGACAAACGCGAAAAGGCGTGTATAACCGACCTACCCCAAATCTCCGGCAGAATGGGAAAGCCCTGGGAAGCGATTCCAGCTTTGAGAACGATAAGCCACCTGATGCTGATTGGATTCACGGCCTTGAGCTGGCTGTACGCCCTGGGCCTGGTGGCCTACCTGCCGTTGCGCGAGGTGCTGTGGCGGCGCGGTTGGGGCGTCCTGGCCATCAACTTCATCCCCTGGCTGTTCATGCCCTTGCTCGTCCTCATCCCCCTGGCGCTCCTGCTGCGCGCCTGGCCCCTGCGGGGGGCCACGCTGCTGGCTGTGGCCGTCTTCCTGGTGCTCTACGGCGACCGCTTCCTGCCGCGCCTGTCGCCGGCCCAGGCCAACCGCCCCGGCTTCCGGGTCATGACCTGGAACATCCACCTGCACAATCCCAGCGTGGACGAGGCCGCCGCCACCATCGCCCGCGAGTCGCCCGACATCGTGGCGTTGCAAGAGTTGGGGGCGGAGATGGCCGCGGGCCTGGTGGCGCGACTGGGCGAGCGCTACCCCTATCGCGCGCTGCACCCGGAGGCCGGCTACTGGAGCAGCGGCGTACTCAGCCGTCACCCCATTCTGGAGGATGAGGGCTTCCTGGTGAGCGCGGGCCAGCGCATCGCGCACCACCTTGTCCTGGAGGTGGCCGGGCAGCCGCTCCACCTCTTCAACGTCCATTTGCACCTGCGCGGCGTCGGCGAGGGCAATGGCGGCGAATTCCTGACCAGCACCTTCCCTGGCCTCCGCGCCGCCTTCCTGCAGGATGAGGAGGTGGACAGGCTGCTTGCCGAGGTCCAGGCGCAACATGGGCCGGTCCTGGTCGTCGGCGACTTCAATCTCACCGATCAAACACCCAACTACGCGCGGATCAACGCCGTGCTGGGCGATGCCTTCCGCCAGGCGGGATGGGGCTTCGGCTTCACCTACCCCAATAAGAAGCGCGTTCGCGGCCTCTACACCCCCTTTCCGCTGGTCCGCCTGGATTACGTGTTTCACTCGCCCGACCTGCGCGCCACGCGGGCCTGGGTGGGGAAAGAGGGCGGCTCGGACCACCGCTACGTGGTGGTGGAGTTATCACACCAGGACTGACGCCCGGCACAGAACCTGCACCCGATCAGAGCAGGAATAGCCTGATGGTCAGGTTGACAGATTATAACACCTATGTTAAGCTCTAGCTTGGCTTTGCTGTGTTATGCTGGCCACAGCCCCTTTATTTTTTAAGAAGGACCTGCTCCCGGCGGGGGGAGCAGGTCAGGAAGGAGAGCGCGATGAGAAACCGTTTCATTATTTTCCTGGCCCTGGCCTCACTCGTGGTAGTTGCTTGTGGCGGTATTCAACTCCCCGCCCAGCCGACGGCGGCGCCGGAAAAGCCCACCCAGGCGCCACCGGAGAAGCCGACGACCGAGGCCCAACCTGAGCCTACCGCCACGCCCAGGTCCAAAGCCGTCTCCTCGCTGGACGAGGTCAAATCGGCCGTGATCCAGATTGAGGCCCAGGGCAGCTTTATGGACCCGCAGGTGGGGTTGCAACTGAATGTGGCCGGGCGAGGCTCCGGGTTCATTATTGACCCCTCCGGCCTGGCGGTCACCAATAACCATGTGGTGACCGGCGCGGCCCTGCTCAAGGTCTGGGTGGGCGGCGAGCGTGACCCACGCAACGCCAAGATCCTGGGCGTTTCCGAGTGCTCCGATCTGGCCGTCATTGATATAGACGGCGAAGGCTATCCCTATCTTGAATGGTACGAGGGCAAAGTCAGCCCAGGGCTGGATGTCTATGCAGCGGGCTTTCCCCTGGGTGAGCCTGAGTTCACACTGACGCGCGGGATCGTCTCTAAGGAACGTGCGAACGGCGAAACCAACTGGGCTTCAGTGGACTGGGTGATTGAGCACGATGCGACGATCAACCCCGGCAACTCCGGTGGCCCACTTGTCACAAAGGATGGAAAAGTTGTAGGCATTAATTACCGGGGGCGGGAGACCAACCAGTATTTCGCTATCGCTCGCAATGAGGCCCTCCCCGTCATTGAGCAATTGAAGCAGCGTAAGGACGTCACCTCCATCGGCGTGAACGGCCAGGCCGTCACTGATGGGGAGAGCATCTTCGGCATCTGGGTGGCTGCGGTGAAGTCCGGCTCGCCCGCCGACAAAGCGGGCGTCCAGGGCGGCGACATCATCACCAAGATAGAAGGATTAGTGCTCGCCACCGATGGCACTATGTCGGACTACTGCGACATCTTGCGCACACACGAAGCGGAGGATACGCTCAGTATTGAGGTCCTGCGCTTCGCCACCCAGGAGGTCCTCGTCGGCCAGCTTAACGGACGCCCCTTGCAGGTGTCCTTCTCCTTTGCCCAGCAGGTGGAGCAGGAAGCGGGCCAGCAGGTGGAGCAGGGCACGGCCTACACGGAGTACGTGGAGATCTACAACGACGGCGGGGAGATCAAGCTGTCGGTGCCGAAGGAGTGGAGCGATGTGGATGGGCGCGATTGGGCGCCTAACAACGAGAACGTCGGCCCAGCGCTCTCCGCGGCTCCCAACCTCCAGGAGTACTACGAGACCTACTCCACCCCCGGCGTCTTCTTCGCCGCCTCCAAGGTGCTGGCGCAACGCTATGACGAGAACTCCTTCCTGGATGAGCTGGACAAATACGCGGAGTGCACCTATGAGGGGCGCTACGACTACGCGGACCAGTTGTACACCGGCGTGTACGATCTCTTCACCAACTGCGGCCCCGATAAGAGCATCATCATCCGGCTGGCCGCCGTGCCGGAGAACCGGGTGTTCCTCATGTACGTGAATGTCCAGGTGGTGACCGAGGCCGATCTGGAAGCTCTGGACGCCATCCTGCAAAGCTTTGAGGTCGTCAAGGACTTCTAGACGGGTCTCACCACAACCGGATACATCCCGTACCGGGCAGAGACACGACCGGGCTGAAGCCGGGTATTGGGGGGGCCGCGACCCGTCCCCAATCTCCCAGTACCGGGCTTCAGCCCTGGTGGGGAGGGGATTTCCCTCCCCCTGGGAGGGGGAGGGTGAGGGGGTGTTCTGCCCCCACCCCGTAGGGGCACGGCATGCCGTGCCCCTACGGTCTATTTCGCTGCAATGTTCTTCAGGCCGGTCGTCTGTGGCTCCTGCGCCACAGATGCGCTGTCTGAGGGGGCTGGCGCCTCCGCAGCGGGGACACGGCGGCGCGCCTGTTGGCCGATGATCAGCATCACCCCCGCCACGATCACGGCGGTCGCCAGCAGCGTTTGAAACGTAAGGGCCTCACCCGCCAGCGCCCAGCCGAGGAACACCGCTACCACCGGATTGACGTAAGCGTAGGTGGAGGCCCGCGCAATGGTGGTGACGCGCAACAGCCAGGTATAGGCGCTGAAGCCCGCCAGCGAACCGAACAGGATCAGGTAAGCCAGCGCCAGGAGCGAGCGCAGCGAGACCGCGTTCGTGTCCACTCTGGCCCACTCCCCGGTCACCAGCCCGGCCAGAAACAAGAGCGCCCCACCGGCGAGCATCTCCATCGCCGTCGCCAGGAGCGAGACGGCGGGCAGCCGCGCCTGCTGGGCAAACAGCGACCCCGTCGCCCAAGAGAGCGCGGCCAGGATGAGCACCGCCGCCCCCAGGGGTGCGACCTGCCCCTGGCCGTTCAAGGCGCCGGGGCCGACGAGCAGCACCACGCCGCTGAAGCCCAAGGCCAGCCCGATCACCACACGACGGCTGGGCCGGGCGCCGCGCCACAGCCAGCCCAGCAGCGCCATCCACAAAGGCGAGGTGGCGATCAACACCGCTGCCAGGCCGGAGGGCACGATCTGCTCCGCCCAGACCACGCCGCCGTTCCCCCCCAGCAACAGCAGCGCACCCACAATCGCCGTGTTGCGCCACTGGAATCCCTGAGGCCGGGAGACACCGTGCAATCGCATCCAGGCATACAGCACCGCCCCGGCGATGAGGAAGCGCGTGCCCGCCATTAAGAAGGGCGGCAACGTCTCAATAGCGAAGCGGATCGCCAGATAAGTGGACCCCCAAATCAGGTAGATCGCCAGGAACGCCAGGGCGACCTTGAACCGGTGGGATAGCTTCATCAACGATTTCTCCTTTAGCTTCGCCTATCATGCTAAGTCAAGCGATCCTGTATCGGGCTATAGCCCCGTTCTCACACCCCACCCCCACCCGCCTCTACGCAAGGGGGCGGGGACAACCTGTCACAGCGGCCTGCACAGCGTGCAGGGCCGATACCCGGCCTGAATCGCTTCCTCTTCAGTGCGGAACGGCACGCGGTGGCGGTCGTTAATGCGCCGGGCGTGCGCACAGGTGGGGAAGCAGAAGATGTGTGTGGTCTCGCTGCCGTAATAGCGGATGCCGGCGCGGGCCAGCGCCTCCAGCGCCTCGGGGTCAACGCCCTCTGCCTGCAGGAGCGCCCGCTTAACCAGGCTGCCGCCCAGGCTGTAATTCCCGATATGCCCATCGCTGCGCACCACCCGGTGGCAGGGGATGAGCAGCGGGATCGGATTGTGCCTCAGCGCCGTGCCCACCGCCCGCCCGGCTTTGGGATGGCCGATCTCGCGCGCGATCCAGGCATAGGGACGCACCTGGCCCCGCGGGATTTCCAGCGCCTTGAGCAGGACAGCGCGCTCAAACGCCGATAAGCCACGCAGGTCAAAGTGCAATCGCGTCCGCTTACCGCTGAGATACTGCCTCACCGCACGCACCAGGTCGGTGGGCGGCTGCAGCGCGGGATAAACAGGCCGGTTGAAGCGCTGGCGGAAGGCCTGCTCAAACCTGACAGGATCGCCCGCCCGCATGAGCGCGGAGATGCCGTGAGCGTTATAGGCGATGAACACCGGCCCGATCACGGTCTCCAGGCGCCAGTAGGCATCGCCCAGGCCAACGCGCATCAGCACCGCCGGAAGCAGGCCGGCAGGCGCTTTCACATCGCCCAGGCAGCGCAGCCCCTGCATCAGCTCCGGCGCCTCCATCGTCAGGACATGCTCAAATTCATCCATCTGTCACCCCGCTACTATCCGCTGCTCAACCATCGCCAGGCGCAACCGCTGAACGCCCCGATGGACGTTGGATTTGACGGTGCCGACCGGCTGGCCCAGCACCGCCGCGATTTCGGCATAGTCCAACCCCCCGATATAGCGCAGAAGCAGCGCCAGCCGGTAGCGCTCTGGCAACGCCGCCACCTGCGCCACAAGCTCGCGTTCGCGCTCGGCGCGCTCGGTTATCGGCTCTGGCCGGTCGCCTTCGTCATCTTCCGGCTCCATGCCAGTGCCGTCGCCCAGGCTGTCAAGGGAGACAAGGGCCGGCCGCCGTGCCCGCGCCCGGTTGCGGAAGACGTTCAACGCGATCTGATACAGCCAGGGCTTCAACGCCATCGTCCGAATGCGCTCGGCCTCATAGCGTTTCAGCGCATGGTAAGCGTGGACGAAGGCATCCTGGGCGATCTCCTCGGCATCCTGGGGGTTGGCGCTCAGGCGCAAGGCGAACGCATACAGCCGGTCCTGATAGGCCAGGACCAGCCGCTCAAAGTGGCCGTCCACGTCGGTCGCCAGTTGCGCCGCCAGGTCATCCACATGCACGCGCCGAACTCCTCAGCCGTACCACTCCCGCTGCCGCTGTTCCTCCAGGTTATAGAAATGTTCCCGGCTGTCCACGCCGTAACGCAGGGCAGCCATATCAAAGGCGATAAGCACGACCAGGGCTATACAAGCCATCCACACACAATCCGGCAGGTCCATTCTACACCTCCTTCGGCGCTGCCGCCGTGCGCTGTACCCACTTCTGAAACACAGGGCCGGCCGGTCCGGTTGCACGCCGGGCTGTGGTTTATCCGATTGCCGGAGGCCAGGCTGCGCCTGTGACGTGGCCTAGCAGGGGCGCATGGCCATGCGCCCCTATAGCTCCCGACCCACCGTTGCCTTTAGCGCGCGTTGGCGCGGCTCCAGCAGGACAGGCAGACGGGTATCCTCCTTGGCGGTGGAGAGCACGATCATGCTGACGGTGCGGGCCACATTCAGGCTGGCCCGGACGTGGGTGAGCAGGCGTTCCAGGTGTTGGGGGCTGGTCACTTTGACCTTGAGAATGAAGCAGTCCTCGCCAGCGACGTGATGACACTCCAGCACTTCTGGGGCCTCAATCAGGCGCGCAACGCCGGCTTTCTCCTTCTCCACGTCCGTATTCACGGTCACGCGGATAAAGGCCGTGATGGGCAGGCCCAGCGCCTCGGCATCCAAAAGGGCGGTGTAGCCCTTGATCACCCCGCGCGCTTCCAGCTTCTTGATGCGCTCATACACCGAGGGCGCGCTCAGGCCCACCTGTTCAGCGATGGCCGTGTTGGTCATACGGGCGTCACACTGAAGCAGGTCCAAGATCTTGCGGTCAACTTCGTCCAGCATGATGACACTCCTTAGGCGATTCAACACTATCGCCTAAGATTATAAGACGAAATCCGCAGAATGTCAATACCCTTTTGGGGTAACTGCTTTCCTATAGACGTCACAGGCAACAGCGGGTAGAATGAGGGCACGCAGATACAGGCCTGGCGGGTTGAAGCCTGCCTACCTTGAGGGGAAAAGCGCGTGAGGAGCAGAGGCGATGGATAACACGGTGTTGATCGTGGACGACGATCCCGATGTACGCTTTATCATTAAGGCCGTGCTGGAACGGCTGGGGTATGAGGTGCTGGACACGCCCCTGGGAGCGCGGGCGCTGCAACTCGCCCGCAACGTCCACCCCGCGCTCATCCTCTGCGACATGATGATGCCCAGCATGGACGGGCTGGAAGTGCTGCGCCATCTGCGCGCTCAGCCGGAGACCGTTTCCATCCCGGTGATCATGCTCACGGTGGTGGACGAGCCGGAAGTGGTGAAGCAGGCCATGAAGGCCGGCGCCACCGACTTCCTCAGCAAACCGGTAGATATTGAGGTCCTGGAAAGCGCGGTGCGCAGGCTGGCCGGGAAGAACTCGTAGGATGCCTATGGTATCTGAAGCGGGGCGACTGTACATAGTGGGGCTATAGGCCGGGAGGCTAACAGATGATCGGTGTGCTGGACATACTTCTGTTTCAAGTGCTGGTAGGTGGAATGGCGCTGGGCATGTTTCGCGGGCTGATCCGCCAGACGCTCAGCGTCCTCATCCTGTACATCGCTGTGGTCCTGGCCGCCATGAGCTACGGCTGGTTCGCCGCCCGCATTGGCGCCATGGTCAGCAACCCCAACGCCCTCTCCAGCAGCGTGGCCTTCCTCATGCTCCTGGTGTCCCTCGCCGCCGGCCTAGAGGGCATGATTCAAAAGACCTACCCCAGGCTGGAATGGGGGTGGCTGGGCGGGTTGAATCCGCTGGGGGGGATGCTGAGCGGGTTCATCTGGGCGGTGGTGACCACCACCTGCTTCCTCATCGCCCTGAACTTCGCCCTCAGCAGTGGGGATTGGGGGCCGGCTGAAGGGGCGCGGCGGCTACTGTTCAACGCCACCGAACGCTCGGCCTTGGTGGCCATCTACCGCGGCGCCTTCCCCGTCCTGTCGCAAGCCCTCAGCCCCTTCTTCCCTCATGGCCTGCCGCCGCTGTTCGTCCCGCCGCCCATCTAAGCCGTCAGCGCTTAGCTTTCCTGGGGGAGGACAGGGCCGCCTTGTTAGATACTTCGGTTGCACTCAGTACGACAGGAAAGCGGATGTTGCAGATAGTCTCTCAAAGTTCCTCCAGGTTCCTAGGGAACAAGCTCCGCTTCCTTATCCTGGCGGCTCTCGTCCTGTCCCTGACCTATGGCCCGCTGACCGCCGCCCAGGCCCAGGGGCAGGCGCCTGTGGTGGACACGATCATCGTGCTGGACACCACCGCCTCTATGCGCGGCGTCGGCGGCTCCAAAAACATCTGGGACCAGGTGCGGGCCACCGTGCTGGCCCTGGTGGAGGCGTTGCCGGACGGCACCCGCATCGCCATTGTCCCCTTTGACCAGGGGCCGCGCCTCAACCGCGCCTTCCCCCCGCTGCCTGCAGGGGACACCGACCTGCACCCCAAGGCCCTGGATGCTCAGGTGCGCGCTGAGTTGAAGGACTACTTTGACAGGCTGCCCGCCGACGGCCAACGCACCTGGATTTACGAAGCGGTAGAGTATGCCCTGAACCGCCTGCGCGACTGGCAGGCCGCTGACCCCGACACCCCACACCGGCCTTCGCTTTTCCTGTACACGGACGGCCTGGACAACGGCCCCCATGCCGATGCCGACATGAGCCATATCGCCGGGCTGTATCAGGACGCGCGCGCCAGCCTGCCTTTCCTGTACGGTTTCTATGGCGATGTGGGCGAGCAGTTGAGCCAGGCGGCGCGGGCACGCCTCACGGAAGCCGGCATTGAAGTGACCACCGGCCTCCCGGCCCGCACGGTCAACGTCCAGCCCGCCAGCCTGGATTTCGGCGAACTGATGCCAGGGCGCGAGGTCACACGCACCCTCCGCTTTGACAGCCGCACGCCAACGGTCTATGGCAGCCTGGTCCACGCCCGCCTGGACACAACTGCGCCCGTGTCCCTCACGCTCACCGCCTTCCCCCTGCACGAGACGGTCGTGATCGGCCTGAAGCCGCTGGGGGCGCCCCAACCCGGCCCGCATCAGGCGCGCCTGCTCCTCAGCACCGAGGATAACAGCCTGAGCCTCAACCCGCCGCTGGTGGAGGTCCTGTTCCAGTGGCCCGTGCCCACGGCGACACCAACAGCGCCTCCGCAGGCGACCGAGCCACCGCCCCCACCCACAACGACTCCAACACCGAACCCGCCCACCCCTACAGCGGCGCCAACCGTGGAGGCCACTTCACCTGCGCGTGTGGTGGCCATTGGCTCCAACGAGCGGCTGCCCCTAGTGCTTGCCAGCTACGACCTGACCAGCGCCCACCTGCCGCCGGTGGACACGCTCGTGATCACGCGGGCGCTGAAGCTGGATTGGCGCGTGGAGCGGGACGACCCGGCGGCGGCCCTCTCCGCCTCTATTGAGCTTGACCGTGCCATCCCGGTGAACCTGCACGTCCCGGAGAGCGCCTATCTTCAGACCTGGCCAGATGCGGCCCCCGCCGCCACGTTGGCGCTTCAACCCGATGACCACAGCCTGATCATCGCCCTCACCGTCCCGCGCAGCCAGTTGGAGGCGCTGGGCTACGGCAGCCACCCGATCAGCGGGCGCGTTATCCTCCAGGCGACCCATACCGAGGTCCGGGGCAGCGTCTCGCCCCGTCCGCAGGGCGGGAGCTATGAAATCCCCTTCGTCCTGGAGGTCAGCCGTTCCCTGCCCGCGACCCTGTGGATCACGATTGGCGTGGCCCTGCTGGTTGGCGGCGTCATCGGCGGCGTTCCGCTCTACCTGCGCCTGGGCATCAAGCGCTTTGCGCCGGGCCTGGTGCTCAGTCTGAACGGCAGACTATTGGGCCACATGGAACTGGCCGACTGGCAGAAACAAGGGCGGCCCTTCCCCCACGCCAAACTGACGATCGGCAGCTTCCGGGACGCGGTGGACCTGGGCTGGGGCGAGGCATACACGGGGGTGGCGGAGTTATTTGCCGATGAGAGGGGGCAGCCCTGGCTGCGCCATCGTGGGCGGCGGGGCGTGCGCCTCTATGTGCGCGGGCAAGAGGTGCGCCCCGGCCAGGCTGTCCGGCTGGGGCACCGTGACCCGGTGCGCATCACCGCCGACTCCGCCCAGATCGTCACGGAACATATTCTGGCGGTGGTTGACCGCACCAAACTGGCGTGAGAATTTCTCATGAAATTCTCATCTTGGATTCATATCTTATTAATGTGATGGATTTATCTTCTAAAGTAGCAAGACGCTCTGGCATGGGAAGCGCATCCACAACGTCGGGTTGAGAGCAACCAGAGCGTGGCCGTAAAAGATCAACCTCCCTCGTGATCGCTCGACGGCCAAGAGCCTGCCGCTCAGGGTGGACCGCCCCGCCTCTGAGCGGCCAAGCGGAATCCGAGCCCGCTATCCGCCGGTGGGCTCGGATTCTTTTAACACCAGGGCCAGTGCGCCCAGCAGGCCGACATCATCGCCCAGCGCCGCCCGCACAATGGGTGTGTTCTCCCAGTAGACGGGGGACATAGCCAGTTCGCGCACCCGCGCCCGTATCGGCTCAAACAGCAGGTCGCCGAGTTGGGTGACGCCGCCGCCGAGAATGACTATGCCGGGGTTGAACAGATGAAGCAATGTGGTGATGCCCTGGCCGATGTAGCGGGCGGCGCGGGTCACCAGGCCGATGGCCACAGGGTCGCCTGCCAGTGCCGCCTTGCCGACGATCTCAGCGGTGACGCGGGCGGGGTCCCCTCCGGCCAGTTCAGCGATGGCCGGCGCCTGGCCCTCCGCCACCAACGCCGCCGCCTGCCGCCCCAGGGCCGTGCCCGAAGCCACGGCCTCCAGATGCCCATAGCCGCCACAGCCGCAGCGCGGCCCGTCCGGCTCCACGACGATATGCCCGGCCTCGGCCCCCAGCCCATCCCGCCCCAGGAGCATCCGCCCATCGGTGATAATGCCGCTGCCGATGCCCGTGCTGATCGTCAGATAGATCACATCATTGTAACCGCGCCCCGCGCCGAAGCGGTGCTCGCCCAACGCGGCCAGGTTGGCATCGTTGCCTATAGACACCGGATAGCCGAAGCGTTCGGCCACCAGATCGCGCAGGGGCACGTTGACCCAGCCGGGCATGTTCGGTGCGCCGATGATCACGCCTGTGTAAGGGTTGAGCGGGCCGGGGACAGCCAGGCCGATGCCGATGACCTCCTCACCGCCCTCCGGCAGCACACGCTCAATCAGGCGGTACAGCCGCGCCAGGACCGCGCCGAACCCCTCATCCACGCGCGTGAGGATGCTTTCGCGTTGGAGCATCTGCCCGGCAGGGGAGAAGCGGGCTGCGCGGAGATGGGTGCCGCCAATATCCACGCAGAGGATAACCGGGCTCATCCGCCGATCTGGGACATCACCCGTTCCAGCGGGATGACGTTGTGGGCCAGACCGTGCCCCCAGGGTTTGTGCCAGACGCCCTCGCGGATCAGCGCCTTGATCTCCTCAATCGTCGCGCCCTGGCGCAGCGGGGTGAGAAGGTCCACCTCCTTATCGCGCAGCAAGCACAACCGCAGGCGGCCATCCGCCGTCAGCCGGGCACGGTTGCACGAGGCGCAGAAGGGTTGGGTCACGGAGCTGATAAAGCCGAGGGTACCAATGCTTCCCGGCAGGCGGTAGAGGCGGGCTTCGCCATCCAGGCGGCCACCATCCACAGGCTCCAGTGGCCCCAGCGCCGCCGCGATGCGCCCCATCATCTCTTCTGCGGTGACCAGGCCCGCCCTGGCAAACTCGGCCACCTCGCCGAAGGGCATCATCTCAATGAAGCGCACCTGCCAGTCGTGGTACAGGGTCAACTGGGCCAGGTCCACGATGTCCTCTTCATTGTAGCCGCGCACCACGACCGCGTTGAGCTTGATCGGCCCTAGCCCGGCGGCCTCCGCTGCCTCAATCCCGGCCCAAACGTCCTCTAAATCGCCCCAGCGGGTGATGCGCCTGAACTTGTCCGGGTTGAGGGTGTCCACGCTGACGTTGACGCGCTGCAAGCCGGCCTGTTTGAGCGGACGGGCCAGTTTAGCGAGGAGCACACCGTTGGTCGTCATGGTCACCTGGCGGATGCCGGGCGTATGGGCGATGGTGTGCACGATCTCCACGATGTTGGCGCGGACGGTAGGCTCGCCACCGGTCAGGCGAATCTTCTCAAAGCCCAGGTCCGCGCAGGCGCGGACGAGGGTGAAGAGTTCATCGTCTTGCATCAACTCCTTGCGGGGGCGGAAGGTCATATTCTCCGGCATACAATAGACGCAGCGCAGATTACAGCGGTCGGTGAGGGACACCCGCAGGTAGTTGATATTTCGCCCGAAGCGGTCCAGCGCCATAATCTTATTCTAGCACCAAGCAGGGTATTTGTCAATAACCTGTCTGTTTAATTTCGGGCGCATTTCAATTTGGGAGGTGGGGCCATGGTTGCTTTCTCGTTGACAATCACGGGATGATTTGATAGTATTCTATACTGTGAATTCTAGTATGACTTTTTTAGGAGTATTACAGGCTTTGGTGCATGAAAACCGATGATAGGCGGAGTGCTCCATCCTCTGGCAGCCTACGCGCCAGGGGTTAGGCGACGGGAATGCTTTCCGGCATACCGAGATGCGTCATGCGATGGAGAGCGCAGCATCGAATCAGAGCTTGCGTGCTCTGGGTGTCCAGTCGCCGCGCGCTGAGGCGATCTCCGAAGATGGTTTTCAGGCGGAAGACGGCGGTTTCAGCCAGCGAGCGTTTGTGGTAGCCACTCTGACGCTTCCAGCAGCTTCGTCCGTGGCGGCGAATAAAACGCAGGTTCTCATCACGCGCCAGCGGAGGCGCGTGGCGGTTGCCCTGTTGCCAGATGCGCCCATCTCGTCGGGGCGGGATGGCGATAGCGGCCTCGGGGCTAGCCCGCGCCAGAGCCTGATAGACCGACCGCCGGTCGTAGGCCCCATCGGCCGCAACATGGACAATGGGGCGTTCCACCTGGGCCAACAAAGCGGGCACCGCCTGGGCATCATGCCCGCCCGCAGGGCTCAAGAGGGCTGCCTGGATTTCGTGGCGCTCTGGGTCCACTGCCAGATGGAGTTTGCGCCAGGTGCGCCGCCGCGACCAGCCATGCTGACGCACTTTCCATTCGCCCTCTCCATAGACCTTCAGCCCGCTGCTGTCCAGCGCCAGATGGAGCGGCCCGCAGGCCTTCTTCGGCAAGCGCACCTGCAGCCGGCGACCACGCCGAGAAAGGGTGGTGTGGTCAGGCACAGGCAAATCCACCCCAAGCAAGGCGAACAGCGAACGCACCAATCCCTCGACGGCACGGTTGGGCAGATGAAAGACTTCCCGCAGGCTCAGCATGCACTGGATCGCCAGGTCACTGTAGCGGAATTGCGCACCTCGCTGGAATGGGCCTTGATAGCGCCAATGCTGCAAGACCTTCTCGTCAATCCACAAGGTAAGCGAGCCGCGGCGTACCAGGGCGCAATCGTAGCTGCGCCAGTTCCAAATGTGGTATCGTATCTTCCGGCGTGGTCGGGGTTTCCTGGTTGTCTTGGACATACCCCCAAGGATACCTCGGCCGCGCCATTTTGTGTCTGACTACTCATGCACAGAAGCTGTTTCATGCACCAAAGCTGTTGGGATATGGACTTTGATCGCGCGTCAGGTATCACGCGGGTGGAGCCTCAGGTCTGAACGCAGCCAGAGAGAACACCACCGCCCCACTCTTTCAAACCAGCAGCCTGTGCTATAATGGGATATATCACTGAAAGGAGGGGTGTATGGACCTGCAATTGACACCTGAGCACATAGAGATCCGCGATCTCGCCCGCAGATTTGCCCAGAAAGAGATTGCCCCTATCGCGGCCCACTTTGACGAAACCGGCGAGTTCCCCTATGAGACCGTTAAGAAGATGGGCCAGCTCGGCTTTATGGGCATTGAGGTCCCCGAAGAATATGGCGGCGCCGGCCTGGATACGATCTCCTATGTCCTGGTCATGGAGGAGATCAGCAAAGCTGACGCCTCGCATGGCACGATCGTCTCGGTGAACAATTCGCTGGTGTGCCATGGCCTGCTGCAATTCGGCACCGAGGAACAGAAGCGTAAGTGGCTGGTCCCCGTCGCTAGTGGTCAGTACATCGGCGCCTACTCACTCACCGAGCCGATGTCTGGCTCGGACGCCGGCAACATGCGCTCACGGGCCGTGCGCGATGGTGATGTCTATATCATCAATGGGCGCAAGTCCTGGGTCACCAGCGGCCCGGTCGCCGATGTGATCATCCTCTTCACCATGACCCAGCCCGAAAAGCGGCACCATGGCATCACCGCCTTCATCATTGACCCCAACCAGCCGGGCCTGATCCGCGGCAAAGTAGAACCCAAGCTGGGCATTCGCGCTTCAGCCACCTGCGAACTCGTCTTTGAGGATTACCGCTGCCCGGTGGAGAACCGCCTGGGCGAGGAGGGCCAGGGCTTCAAAATCGCCATGACCATCCTGGATGCCGGGCGCATCGGCATTGCGGCCCAGGCCCTGGGCATCGCCGAGGCTGCCTACGAGGCTTCGGTCAAATGGTGCCAGGAGCGCGAAGCCTTCGGCAAGAAGATCGGCGAGTTCCAGGGCCTGCAGTGGATGCTGGCCGACATGAAGACGCGCATTGAAGCCGCCCGCCTGCTCATCTACAACGCTGCGCTGGCCAAAGAGCGCTCCAAGCGCACCGGCGAGCGCTACACGCTGGAAGCCTCTATGGCCAAGCTCTACGCCTCCGAGATGGCCAACTGGGTCACATACAAGGCGGTGCAAATCCATGCCGGGATGGGCTACAGCAAAGAGATGCCCATTGAGCGCTATTTCCGCGACGCCAAGATCACCGAAATCTACGAAGGGACGAGCGAGATTCAGCGGCTGGTGATCGCCCGGCATATCCTGGGAGACCTAGCGAGGTGACATGAAAGCTGTCCTCTTCTATGAACACGGGGGGCCGGAGGTCCTGCGCTATGAGGACTTCCCCACGCCTGAACCCGGCCCGGAGGATGTCCTGATCCAGGTCAAAGCCGCTGCCCTCAACCGGCTGGACCTGTTCGTGCGCCAGGGCTGGCCGGGCCTTAAGCTGGCTTATCCGCATATCCCCGGCGCGGACGCTGCCGGGGTCGTTGTTGCCGTCGGTGAGCGCGTCCAGGACGTGGCGCCGGGCGACCGCGTCGTGGTCAACCCCACGCTCAGTTGCGGGCACTGCGAGTTCTGTATGCGCGGCGAGGACCAACTGTGCGCCGATTTTCGCCTGCTGGGCGAACACGTGCGCGGCAGCTACGCTGAATACCTGGCCGTGCCCGCCCGCAACGTCGTCAAGGTCCCCGACGGCTTCCCCTTTGAAGAGGCCGCCGCTGCCGGGCTGGTTTACGTGACCGCCTGGCATTCGCTGGTCACCCTGGGCCATGTTCGCCCTGGCGAGACTGTGCTCGTCGTGGGGGCAGGCGGCGGCGTGAACACCGCTTATATCCAGATCGCTAAACTGGCTGGCGCCACCGTCTATGTCGTGGGCTCCAGCGCAGAGAAACTGGAGCGGGCACGTGCGCTGGGCGCGGATGTGCTCATTGACCGCAGCCAGGAGGACTGGTCCAGGGCGGTCTTCCTGAAAACCAATAAGCGCGGCGTGGACATTGTGGTGGACAACGTCGGCCAGGCGACCTGGTTCGGCAGCATCCGCGCACTGCGCAAGGGCGGGCGCATGCTTGTCGTCGGCAACACCAGCGGCCCCAAATTTGACCTGGACATCCGCTACATCTTCGCCAAGCACCTGAACATCATCGGCAGCACAATGGGCTCGCGCAGCGACTTCGCCACCGTCATGGGGCTGGTGTTCGCGGGCAAACTGCGCTCCATTGTGGACACGGTCATGCCGTTATCCCAGGCCCGTGCGGCGCACGAGCGACTGGCCTCGCAGGAGCACTTCGGCAAGATCGTGCTGGTCCCATAGGTCACCGTGAGCAGCGCACAGGGACAGCAGGGGCGCAGGCCACTCCGCCTTGTGGCATTAAGCGGGTTCATCGCCGCCCTCGGTCTGCTTGACCTGGCCCGAATGCTCCAGGCACTGATGCAGAGCGACTTCCTGATCGCACTGCGGCTCTCCATCTCGCCTTTCCTCCTGGCCTGGGTCAATGGCGTCTGGGCGCTTGTGCTCCTGGGCTGCGCCCTGGGCCTGTGGTGGCGGCGCCCCTGGGCACGCCGCGCCACCGCCATCGCCGTGCCGCTCCACGCGCTGACCTTCCTGGGCCTGCAACTGGCCTTCGCCCGCTCGGACTTCGCCCGCCAGGCCCTGCCCGCTGCGCTCCTGGAGGCTGGCGTAACCATCCTGGCTGTCTGGGTGTTGTTATCCTTGCCAGGCACAAAACGTGCCTTCGCCACAACGGATAAGCCATGACTATTAACCCGAAGATTGAACAACTGCGACGGTTGAAAGAGCAGGCGCGCATGGGCGGCGGCGAAGAGCGTATCCGCCAGCAACACGAGCGCGGCAAGCTCACCGCCCGTGAGCGCCTGGACCTGCTGCTGGATAAGGGCAGCTTCCACGAACTGGATATGTTCGTCACCCATCGCGAGACCGAGTTCGGCATGGGGGAGAAAAAGATCCTGGGCGACAGCGTGGTCACCGGCTGGGGGACCATTGACGGGCGGCTGGTGTTCGTCTTCTCGCAGGATTTCACCGTCTTTGGCGGCAGCCTGTCCCGCGCCCACGCAGATAAAATCTGCAAGATCATGGATATGGCCATGAAGAACGGCGCCCCCGTCATCGGCCTGAACGACTCCGGCGGTGCGCGCATCCAGGAGGGCGTGGTCTCCCTGGGCGGCTACGCCGACATCTTTCTGCGCAACACGCTCGCCTCCGGGGTCATCCCCCAAATCTCCGCCATCATGGGGCCATGCGCGGGCGGCGCGGTCTACTCCCCCGCGCTCACCGACTTCATCTTCATGGTCAAGAACACCAGCTACATGTTCGTCACCGGCCCGGACGTGATCAAGGCGGTCACCCGCGAGGAGGTCTCCTTTGAGGAGTTGGGCGGCGCTATGACGCACAACACCATCAGCGGCGTGTCACACGTCGCCGCCGAGAACGAGGCCGACTGCCTCTACCTGATCCGCAAGCTGCTCAGCTACTTGCCCTCCAACAACATGGAGGACCCGCCTTATGTAAGGACGGGCGACGACCCTCTGCGCATGGACGAGCGGCTGGACACCATCGTGCCCGACAGCCCCACCAAGCCCTATGATATGAAAGAGGTCATCCGCCTGATCGTAGATAACGGCGAGTTCTTTGAAATCCACGAGCACTTCGCCCAAAACATCATCGTGGGCTTCGCCCGGCTGGGCGGCTATAGCGTGGGCATCGTCGCCCAGCAACCGGCGGTCCTCGCCGGCGTTTTGGATATTAATTCCTCCATCAAGGCGGCCCGCTTCGTGCGCTTCTGCGACTGCTTCAACATCCCCATCATCACCTTTGAGGACGTGCCCGGCTTCCTGCCCGGTGTTGCCCAGGAGCACGGCGGCATCATCCGCGAAGGAGCCAAGCTGCTCTATGCCTATTGCGAGGCAACCGTGCCCAAGATCACGGTGATCACCCGCAAAGCCTATGGCGGCGCCTATGACGTGATGAACTCCAAGCACATCCGCGGCGACCTGAATCTGGCCTGGCCGACCGCCGAGGTCGCCGTGATGGGGCCGGAGGGCGCGGTCAACATCATTTTCCGCAAGGAGATCGCCGAGGCCGAGGACCCGGAGGCCAAACGCGCCGAGTTAGTGGCCATGTACCGCGAGAAGTTCGCCAACCCCTATGTGGCGGCTTCATGGGGCTACATTGACGACGTGATTGAGCCGAAGGAGACCCGCCCGCGCCTGATCAACGCGTTGGAGGTGTTGCGCAACAAGCGCGACACCAACCCACCTAAGAAGCACGGCAACATCCCGCTCTGATGTCTCACCCGCCCCGGTCCGACGCCGGGGCGCTTCGTGCGGGCTTGACCGGGGTGGGAGCACAATGGTATGATCAAGCCTGGCATGGACATAGTTCAGCCAAAAATGGTGTGCCCATCCGATTAACAGAAGAAAGATGGATCCACATCACCGAAGAGCATTCGGAAATGGCCGGTTACTATTTTGATGTCTTGAAACCGTTGGAGAACCGGAGGCGATTTACGAAGGCAAAGCTGGAGAATTGCTTGCGACCAGGGATGTAGGCGGGGCTTTAGCCCCGAACGGGGAAATATGTGGTTGTCGTGTACAAAGAGCTTGGTCAGAAAGACTCTGTTGACCCATCCCTATGTCACGGCAAGGCATGCATTAAAGGCACACGTGTTATGGTTAGGACTTACGCAGTTGGCACAGATGTTCCCCCACATATGGTGCGCAATTCATTGGGCTGCCCTATATGTGGTAGCAAGGGGATCGGATTTGGCCTCAACTGCGTAACTCCTTATGGTAATAAGAGATGTTCAAGAAAGTCTTGGTTGCTAACCGGGGTGAGATCGCCGTCCGCATCATCCGCGCCTGCCGCGAACTGGGCATTGCCACTGTGGCCGTGTTCTCGGAGGTGGACCGCACCGCGCTGCACGTGCGCTACGCCGATGAGGCCTATTTTATTGGCCCGCCCCCCGCTCGCGAGAGCTACCTGCGCATTGACAAGATCCTGGACGTCGCCCGGCGCAGTGGCGCGGACGCCATCCATCCCGGCTACGGCTTCCTGGCCGAGCGCCCCGATTTCGCCGAAGCCTGCGCCGAGGCCGGCATCGTCTTCATCGGCCCGCCCGCCTCGGCCATCGGCCTGATGGGCGATAAGGTCATTGCTCGCAAGACCGTCCAGGCCGCTGGCGTGCCTATCGTCCCCGGCACCGAGGAGGACCTGCGCGACGATGAGGTGGAGCGTGCTGCGGCCTTCGTCGGCTTCCCATTGCTCATCAAGGCGGCGGCGGGCGGCGGGGGCAAGGGCATGCGCGCCGTCTATCGCCCTGAAGACCTGCGTGGGGCGTTGGCCAGCGCCCGACGCGAGGCGGAAGCGGCCTTCGGCGACGGCTCGGTCTATCTGGAGAAGATCGTGGAGGGGGCGCGCCATATTGAAATCCAGATTCTGGCCGATGCTCACGGCAATGTCATCCATCTGGGCGAACGCGAGTGCTCTATCCAGCGCCGCCACCAGAAGCTCGTGGAGGAGGCCCCTTCCCCCTTCGTGGATGAGGACCTGCGCAACCGCATGGGCGCGGTCGCCGTTAAAGCGGCTCAGGCGGTGAATTATGTCAATGCCGGGACGATTGAGTTCCTGGTGGATAAGGCCCGCAACTTCTACTTCCTGGAAGCCAACACCCGACTCCAGGTGGAGCACCCGGTGACGGAGATGGTCACCGGCGTGGACATCGTGAAGGAGCAGTTGCGCATCGCGCGTGGCCGCAAGTTGCGCTACACCCAGGACGACATCCGCATGAACGGCTGGGCCATTGAGTGCCGCATCAACGCCGAAGACCCCTACAATGACTTCCTGCCCTCCATTGGGCGCCTGACCGGCATGACGCTGCCCACCGGCCCCGGCGTGCGCGTGGACAGCGGCGTATACGAAGGCTTTGAAATCACCCCCTACTATGATTCGCTGATCAGCAAGCTGATCTGCTGGGGCGAGACGCGCGGCGAAGCCCTGCTGCGCATGCGCCGGGCGCTGGAAGAGTACCGCATCATGGGCGTCAAGACGAACATCCCCTTCCACCAACGCCTGCTGGACAGCCCCCGCTTCATGGGCGGCCAGTTTGATACCACCTTTGTTGAAGAGCGCTTCTCCTTAAGCGAGGATGGGCAAGGGGACCAATGCGATCCAGAGGTTGCCGCCATCATCGCCACGCTGGTCGCCCACCAGCGCGGGCAGCAGGCGGCCCAGGTGGTGGCGCGCGATAGCCGTGACCTGAGCAACTGGAAGTTCTTCGGACGCTACGAGAGGATGCGGCGATGAAGTACGCCACCACAGTAGGCGATCGCACCTTCATCATTGAGGTCAACCGCGAAAACGAGGTCATCGTGGACGACCGCCCGGAGCAGGTGGATTTCCGCCCCATTGACGGCCATACACTCTACTCGCTCTTGCTTAACAACCGATCTTACGAGGCTTTTGTGGAAGAGCGCGAGGGCGTTTACCACGTCCTGCTCCAGGGGCGTCTGTACACGGTAACGGTTGAGGACGAACGGGCGCGGCGGCTTTCCCAGGTGTCGCGGGGCTTCGCCCCCCCAACCGGCGAAATCCAGATCAAAGCCCCTATGCCGGGCCTGATCGTGGGCATCCCGGTGGAGGAGGGCCAGACGGTCAAGGCCGGGCAGGTCGTGGCTATCCTGGAGTCCATGAAGATGGAGAACGAGTTGAAAGCGCCGCGAGCAGGCGTGGTGGGTCGGGTGCGGGTCAAGCAGGGCGATAGCGTGGAACAAAACCAGGTCTTGCTCACCCTACAGTAAAAACGGATGACACATACGCACATAGAGACCGAGGTCAAATTCTGGGTGGAGAGCCTGGCGGCGATACGGGATCGGTTGGTGGACCTGGGAGCCATGCAGGCGGGGGAGCGCGTGCTGGAGACGAATATCCGCCTGGACCGGCCCGACCGTTCCTTAAGCGCCAGTGGACAGGCGTTGCGGCTGCGGCGAAGTCAGCCCTCTCCCCCCCGAACCGGGCTGAAGCCCGGTACGGGAGAGGGAACAAAGGAGGGGAGGGCCTTCACCTCCCTCACCTACAAAGCCCGCCTCGCCGGGCCTGGCGGCGAGATGGCCCCGGTCAAAGCGTTAGAGGAGATTGAGGTTCAGGTCAGCGATTTCCACCGCATGCAGGCGATCCTGGAGCGGTTGGGCTTTGAGCCGATCTTCCTTTACGAGAAGTATCGGGAGACCTTCCGCTTAGACGAGGTTGAGGTCATGCTGGACGAGTTGCCCTACGGCTGCTTCGTGGAGATTGAGGGCGAAATCAGCGCGATTGACCGCGCCGCCGCACAACTTGGCCTGGCGGCAGCCCAACGCGTCCCCGGCACGTACCTGTCCCTGTTTGAGGCCCTGCGGCAACGGCGCAACCTGCCCTTCCGCGACCTGACCTTCGCCAATTTCCGTGAATTACACATCACCCCAGTAGACCTGGGGCTGTCCCTCCCCCCCAATACCGGCCTCCCCAGTAGGGGCGAGGCGGCGACTCGCCCCTACCATCCGCCCGGTTGGGAAGAGGTGAACCGGCGATGACAGTCTCAGTCCAGGGGTTCAGCCCTGAAGCCTCCAACGTGCTCCGCTACGCCCAGGAGGAGGCCATGCGCCTGAACCGCAAGATCGTGGGCAGCGAACATATGCTCCTGGCGCTCGTCCGCGAGGAAGCGGGCCTGGCTGGCCGCGTCCTGAAAGATTTGGGCCTCAACCTGGAGCCAACACGAGATGCGGTCGCCGAACTCACCGGCCCGGCGCGATCGTTGGGCGGGGCGCCGGTGGCGCTCACGCTCAGCGTACAACAGGCCCTGGAGCTCGCGGTTCACATGGCCGAGCAAACCCATCAGGAGGAGATTAACACGGGCCATCTCCTGCTCGGCCTGCTGACGCGCGGCGGCGTGGTCATGGACGTGCTCAATCATTTCGGCATCCAAGGCGAGCTTGTCCAGGAACGTGTGCGCCAGGCATTGGCGCAGACCGGTGGGAAGGAGAGATGAGCCTTGAAGAGCGATTGGGAACGCGATGTCCTCAAACCGACCTTAGAGAAATCCCCAGAGCGCAAAGCGTGCTTTGAGACCTCCTCCGGCATCCCGCTGGACACGCTGTACACGCCGGAGGATGTCCCTATAGACTACGAGCGCGACCTGGGCTACCCCGGCCAGTACCCCTTCACGCGGGGTATCTACCCGACCATGTATCGCGGTCGGCTGTGGACCATGCGCCAATACGCCGGCTACGCCACGGCCGAGGAATCCAACCGCCGCTACAAGTACCTGCTGGCGCAGGGCCAGACCGGCCTCTCGGTGGCCTTTGACCTGCCCACCCAGATCGGCTACGATGCGGATGACCCCCTGGCCGAAGGGGAGGTGGGCAAGGTCGGCGTGTCCATCTCCTCGCTGGAGGACATGGCCCGGCTGTTTGATGGCATCCCCCTGGACCAGGTGAGCACCTCCATGACGATCAACGCGCCTGCCGCTATCCTGCTGGCGATGTATATCGCCGTGGCCAAGCGTCAGGGCGTGCCCCCGGCCAGGCTGCGTGGCACCGTCCAAAACGACATCCTCAAGGAGTACATCGCGCGTGGCACGTACATTTACCCGCCCGGCCCGGCCTTGCGCCTGGTGACCGACGTGTTCCGCTACTGCAAAGAGCACATGCCCCACTGGAACACGATCAGCATCAGCGGCTATCACATCCGCGAGGCCGGGGCCACCGCTGTGCAGGAGGTGGCCTTCACCCTGGCCAACGCCATTACCTACGTCCAGGCGGCCATAGACGCCGGGCTGGACGTGGACGAGTTCGCCGGGCAGATCGCCTTCTTCTTCAACGCGCACAACCAGTTCCTGGAAGAGGTCGCCAAGTTCCGGGCGGCGCGGCGGCTCTGGGCGAAGATCATGCGCGAGCGCTTCGGCGCCCGCGACCCGCGCTCGTGGCTCTTGCGCTTCCACGCCCAGACCGGCGGCTCCACCCTGACCGCACAGCAGCCGGAGAACAACGTCATCCGCGTGACCATTCAGGCGCTGGCCGCAGTGCTGGGGGGAGCGCAATCCCTGCACACCAACTCGCGCGATGAGGCCCTGTCCCTGCCCACTGAAGCGTCCGTGCGCATTGCCCTGCGCACCCAGCAGATCATCGCCTACGAGTCGGGCGTGGCCGATACGGTGGACCCATTGGCGGGGAGCTATGTGATTGAGTACCTGACTAACGAGATTGAGCGACGGGCGCTGGCTTACATAGAGCAGATTGAGGCGATGGGGGGCGCGCTCAAGGCCATTGAATCCGGCTACATCCAAGGCGAAATCCAGGAAGCGGCCTATCGCTATCAGCGCGCCGTGGAAAGCGGCGAGCAGATCGTGGTGGGCGTGAACCGCTTCCAGACGGATGAACCCACGCGGCTGGAGACCCTGCGCGTGGACCCGGCCATAGAGGCCCAACAGCGGGCACGGCTGGCGGCGCTGCGCGCCCGCCGGGATGCCGAGCGCGTCAGCGCACTCCTGGCCCGGCTGGAAGCGGCCGCACGCGGCAACGATCCCCTCATGCCGCTCTTCATTGAATGTGTGGAAAACGACGTAACCCTCGGCGAAATTTGCGGGGCGCTACGGCGGGTGTTCGGTGAGTATCGGCCCACGGTGAGCATCTGATCTATTTCAGGAGGTGGCGTGATTCGGCATATCAATCACATCGCTATCGTTGTCTCGGACCTGGATGAGGCGCTTTCCTTTTATCAGGACGCGCTGGGGATGAAGCTAGGCTACGTTGAACCCAACGAGGAGCAGGGGGTCGTCGTCGCCTTCCTCCCCGCTGGCGACACCGAGGTAGAGTTGGTGGAGCCGGTGGACCCGAATACGGGCGTGGCCCGCTTCCTGAACAAGCGTGGCCCCGGCCTGCACCACATCTGCTTTGAGGTAGATAATATTGAAGCCACCCTGGCCCAACTGGCGGAGCGCGGCGTGGAATTAATCAACCCGGAACCGATCATCGGCACTGGCGGCAGGAAAGCCGCCTTCATCCATCCGCGCAGCGCCTATGGCGTGCTGATAGAGCTGTACGAAGCCACACCCGAGGAGGCCCGGCGGCGCAGGGAACGCGTGCGTCGTTGGGGCCGGCGGCTGCGCGCCCAGCAGCGCGTCGCCATCGCCGGTGTGCGCGCCTTCCTGCGCGGTCTACGTCGGAAGAAGGAACTGCCCGCCGGGGTGGCCACAGGCGGCGATGGGGCAACCGCCCCGCCCTCTTAGCGTTGCCCCATCCGAGATACGGGGGCCCACCGCAAACGGTGTAGGGGCACATGGCCGTGCGCCCCTACAGGCCGCGCTCAAGCCACACCGTTTACGGTGCGGTGCTTCTATTTTTTTATGGTAGGGTCTCCATCTTCCGATCCGTTACATGGTTTAAATGCTTTTGCCTTACCTTATCGGCCTGTGCTCTTTTCCACTGATTCACTCCCCCGCCTGACCCACCCCCGTCTTCCCATTGACCGCGAGAGGAGAGGGTGGTATTGTAATCACGGCACTGTGCCAGGGGGTCGCGCCGATGTCGCGACCGCGCCAACCCGCCCGTGTTTGTGGGCTGTGTGAGGCGAAGGTCGTCACGCCGGAGTAGCCCCCGCATTTTTTTAAACTAACTGAATTCTAACCGCTCTATATCTTCCGTTTTATTGAAACAGATGACGTTCCTCACATAATTGTAAAGAAACTGGGAATGGTGCTGGCAAACGCATTGGATCACACATCCGATCAAGAGCAGGGACCGGACGTGGAACAACTCACACAACGGCTGGTAGCGCGTTTGAGCCGTCTAGGGGCTCAGCGACAACTGGCCGAGTTGGAGCGCCTCAAAGCGCTCGCGGAAAGCTGCGGCGCGGATTTTGAGCACAGCGAAAGCGGCGCAAGCCTCCTGGCGATGCAGGCGCTCCTCGTCGCCCGGATCAAAGCCGCCGAGCCCTATCGCCGCCGCCCCAAGTCACTGAACCGCGAGCAGGTATATCAGGCTGCGCGGGCCATCGCCCTGGCCCTTGTAGAAACCGGCTCCCTGTCTCGTTCCTCGCTTCCCTGCAAGTCCTTCAATCCTTTCTAATCCTTCATGGGCTTCCCGACCCATGCCGCTGTCGGGGGCGCATCAACCCCACTGGATGGCGCGCTGATCACGCTCACCCTGGCGGCAGCGAATAGAGAAAATTGCCTCTGCACATCCAGACGGGGTCCGGGCTGTGTTAGACCCCGTGTATCCAGTTTCGGAGGCGTCATCCCTTTCTCCCCTTGTCCGTACTCATATCCGAAGCTCAGGGGTTCATGCTTGACATGCGTTGCGAAGGGGGGTAAAATATGTCCTGTCAATCATCGCGCCCTCGTAGCTCAGTGGATAGAGCACTTGGTTGCGGACCAAGGGGTCGTGGGTTCGAGTCCCGCCGAGGGTGCCTATACGGAGGAGGAACACATAGGAAAACCGCCACATGTGGGAGTGTGGCGGTTTCTTATTCTGCCTGACCACCAATAGTATACCTCCTTATGGACTGCCGCCTGGTTAAGACGTGAGGGGCAAGGGGATCAGTGAATTGGACGATGGAGGAAGCCGCAGGGCTCCGATAAAGGGGATTAAGCCTTGATACCCCTGACCACTGTTATCATCGCAGTACCAATGAATACAGGTACTACAAGCTACTATCTTTGCACTTTCTTGACTATGCCGCCAAGCGGGTACAGAGCTGCCCAGCGGCGATACCCGAGCGGAACTGGTCTTCTAGCCAAAGCAGGAAGTTGCGTTGATGTTCGGCCTGGATGGCTCGACGAACATCGCCCCAAGTCACATGTTCTCCTGGCCGCTCCGCCTGGAGAGTGGCCCGCTGCTTGTCCAGAAAGTAGGCCAGGCAGGACACC
>Ga0101945_1000345_pt1 | contig 86774 bp, 69 predicted proteins | sample DewCreD2012metaG_2_FD_75246 | JGI IMG/M metagenome (GOLD analysis project Ga0101945, IMG submission 75246) | Hot spring sediment bacterial and archeal communities from British Columbia, Canada, to study Microbial Dark Matter (Phase II) - Dewar... ... | reverse complement strand
TGCTCTTGGTTACCCTCATCGCCGCGGTTGGCTTCCTCCTCCTCATTGGCGGCGTGCACGCGGCTACAAGCATCAGGGCACTGGTCTTTGATAGCCCGCTTCCGAACCCCATTGAGCCGCAAGCCTATCTGCCGCTTATCTATAGGACCTGCTGCCACTACTGGAGCACGTCACGCTATATGGCAACAACAGACTACTATACGCTCTGGGGCTTGGGCTGCGATGAAGCGAATGGAACCCCGGACGACGAGGACATCGTCGTTGTCCTGGATTTTGGACAGCCTGGTGAAGAAAATGGTGTCTATGGCACTTACATTTTTGCTGCTGGTTACCCATTCCGCTCCACCACACAGATATTGAATGGAGTCAAGGGCTTTCTGAACGGTTTCTGGAGTTGCTCGAACGATCAACCCAACATACACATCACGCTTGCAATCGGAACAAGCAATTATGGCCCCTATGTCACATCTGCACATGGTGCAGCATGGGCAAATCTGATCGATGACGTTAACGATTGGATTGATGACCCGCCTAGCTATGCCAGCAGGGAGACTGCGCGGGGCGCGAATGACTTTGAAACCTGGGTTGGCACGCCTTACGGCCCTAGCGACCCTCTGGAGGCGCGGGACTGGGTAAGTGGCTACATCTCTGCCTACGATCCAGCGTTGGCATCATTCTACTACAACTACGGGGCGTGTGATGGTTGTCCCTGGACCAACCACCAATGGTCGTGTGAGGGCTTGGCCGGTACCACCTGGAGTTGCGAGGATATCTGGTATATATCGTATGGAGCCACACCAGCTTGGCCCTTGCCCCTCATTTACGAGACCAGCGGTGTCCACGCGGATCAGTGGTACCACATGAGCGTATACTCAATTGATAATCACGGCTATCCAATGAACTTCAAAGGCTCTATGACCCAATGGCAGGCTTGCCACGACCCAGGGCACTCCTGTAACCCGACACTTGAGAACCGACCGGAGCAAGGTTGGGCGCAGCTATACGAGACACTATACGAAGATGAACGAACCCGGCAAGGGAACCTGCCCTGGGCGACTGACGTCACTTGGGAAAATTAGAGCAGTTCGGACAACTAGAAAACGAGGCCGCCATGAATCAACGCCCAATGCGACGGACATCCACGTTAGCGCTGCTCGGAGGTGCTGTGATCATCCTGCTCCTCGCTGCGCTTGCTATGGTGCTCAGGTATATAGGTGTACCTCCTACCTTTGATTCACCTCTCGCCACGCCAACCCCGAATTGGCTCGCAACTAAACAAGTACTACAACAAACCGAGGAGTCTCGGCCAACTCCCGGCCTATCGCAGGGGCCTAAACCATCTCCTATCGGAATGGAGTTAGCCACTCCGGAGGCAACCACTTATTCTCCCTTACCTCAAAGTACGCCTGCTGGAGCCGGATACATTGTACAGATTCAACCGCCATACTCGGGGTATCAATACCACATGCAGAACGCCTGGTATCAAGATACCCATACGAAGACAAAGCGCACTATTCTCTGGGCCGGTGCGAAAGCCAACATAGACGGCACTACCACTCAACAAGGTGTGATTGCCCTGCAGGTTTGGCAACTTTTGACCATTAATAACCGCACTGTCCCCACTTTGGTTGATAATGGCGAGTATCCGACCCCGTGTGCAGTCGGGTCGATCCGCGTCGTCGGCGCGCTAGGCACTCAAATCCGTCTCCGGTCCACGACGACTGGCGGAGTTTTCTACTTTGACGTGCCGTCGCGCCAGTATATATCCTCACCCGCCTGCACGCCCGGCCCGACGGATAGCTGGACCTTTAGCGGTGATGTTGTCAGCGGAGCACCACCTCAGCTAGTCGCCGGCGCAAGTATCACCCTCTACCGTTTAGTCGGAACCGCCTGGGAGGGTATAGAGGATACCACTACTGGAGGGGAGGGCCACTTTACCCTCAGTTATGATGGGCCACCCAACCCAAGCTCATTCTTGCTTCTAGTGCAGTACCCAGCAGGCTATACAGCCGTATCTCCTCTGGCCGGGCCATACTTTTTCGTCGTGAACAGTCAGGAACTCATGTCCACTGAGGCGCTGTCACCGGGGAGCTACGGGGGGCAGCGCTTCGTGGGCCTGTATGTCCCCAACGCCACGCCCCTGCCCGGCACGCCCACCCCGCCGCCGCTGCCCCCGCCGCCCCCAGGGACGTGGACGCCACCGCCTCCAACGGTGGTCTCCCCCTTGGCGACGCCCACGCCCTGACGCCGTTCCGCTATAGACCCACAGGCCCTTGTGGTGTGTCAGGCGGGGCGGCTTTTCTCTACAAGGGGGTGCTCGCCTGAAATGAGCCGCTTTAGCGCGCCCACCAACAATTCGTGCTCCACCGCGTGAATGCGCGCCTCCAGGCTCTCCAACGTGTCGTCAGGCAGGATAGGGACGGTCGCCTGGGCGATCACCGGGCCGCAGTCCACGCCCTCATCGGGGACGAGGTGAACCATGACGCCCGTCGCCGTGATCGCGCCGCGCCGGTAGGCTGCAAAGGCGCGGGCGATGGCGTTCACGCCAGGAAAGGCGCCCGGCAACGCCGGGTGCAAGTTGATGACGCGATTGGGGAAGCGGCTGAGAAAGGCCAGGCTCAAGACGTGCATCCACCCCGCCAGCACCACCCAATCGGGCGCGTAACGGGCCACCAGGTCGGCCAGGTCGGCGTCGTACTCGCGCCGGTCGCGGCCCGCGGCGCGGTAGGGCGCGAAGGGGTGGTACAACGCCGGGACCCCGTGGCGGCGGGCGCGCTCCAGGCCATAGGCGTCGCGGCGGTTGGAGACCACAGCCACGACGCGGGCGGGCAGGTCGCCCCGTTCGCAGGCGTCCAGGATGGCCTGAAGGTTCGTGCCTGTGCCGGAGATCAGGACGACCAGGCGGGTGAGCGTCATCTTTCCCCTCCTCAGGCCAGAGTAACCCTGCCGTCGCCGGGGACGACCTCGCCGATCACCCAGGTTGGCTCGTCCAACGCCGCCTGGGCCGCAGGCACATCGCCCGCCGCCAGCACGGCGATCAGGCCGATCCCCAGGTTGAAGACGTGCGCCATTTCGTCATCGCTGATGTCGCCCCGCGCCTGGATCAGGCGGAACAGCGGCGGGATAGGCCATGTCCCCCGGCGGATGACCAGGCCCAGCCCAGGGGGCAGGATACGCGGCGGGTTGTCCACCAGGCCGCCACCGGTGATGTGCGCCAGGCCTTTGATGGGCACGGCGGAACGCAGCCGGGCGACGGCCTCCAGATAGCAACGATGCGGTGCCAGCAGTGCCTCGCCCAGCACACCCACGCCCTCAAAGCGCGCATCCAGCGGCACGCCCTCAAATACCTTGCGGATGAGCGAGTAGCCATTCGTGTGTGGGCCGGAGGAGGCCAGGCCGAGCAGGACATCGCCCGCCTGAATCGTGGACCCATCTACGATCTGGCTGCGCTCCACCACGCCCAGGATCGTCCCCACCAGATCAAATTCCCCCGGCGCATACACGCCCGGCATCTCCGCCGTCTCCCCGCCGAGCAGGCTCATGCCCACAGCGCGGCACGCCGCCGCCACGCCGCTCACAATCGCCGCCACTACCTCCGGCTCCAGCCTGGCCGAAGCGATGTAATCCAGGAAGAACAGGGGGCGGGCGCCTTGAACTAGGATGTCGTTCACACAATGGTGGACCAGGTCATAGCCGATGGTTCCGAAGCGGCCCAGTGCACGCGCGATCCTGGTCTTGGTGCCCACGCCGTCGGTAGAGGCCACCAGCACAGGGGCGGTCATGTCTTTCAGGGCAGCCGCATCGTACAGCCCGCCGAAGGCCCCGATCCCGGCCAGCACCTCCGGCCCATAGGTGCTCTGCACGGCGGCGCGCATGAGCTCCACCGCGCGGTGACCGGCAGCGATGTCCACACCCGCCTCGGCGTAGACGGAAGACAATAGACGGCGGAGGGGCACAGGGCCGTGCGCCCCTACCGTCCTCCGTCCCCCGTCCTCCGTCCTTCCAATATCCCGCCGGTAGTGCATGTCCTTAAACTGAATCTGCGCGGCGGCGGCGTAGGCCCGCGCCAGCGCCTGCTCCAGCGAATCGCCCACTGCCGTCACCCCCAGCACACGTCCGCCGTCGGTGAGAAGCTGGCCGGTCGCCTCACGGCGCGTCCCGGCGTGAAACAGGGCCACGCCGGGCAGGGCAGCGGCGGCGTCCAGGCCGGTGATGGGGTGGCCTTTCTCATAGCGGTGAGGATAGCCGCCGGAGGCCAGGACGATGCAGGCGCAGGCGCCCTCCCGCCAGCGCACATCTACTTCAGACAGCCGCCCCTCCACGCAGGCCTCCAGGATGTCCAACAGGTCGCTGTCCAGCAGGGGCAGGATGGCCTGGGTCTCCGGGTCGCCGAAGCGGCAGTTGAACTCCAGCACATTCGGGCCATCGGTGGTCAGCATCAGCCCGGCATACAGGACGCCCACGTAGGGCGTGCCTTCGGCCCGCAGGCCATCCACCGCCGGCTGAAGAATGGTTCGGGCGATCTGGGCAACGAGGGCGGGAGGGCAGGCCGGTGAGGGTGCAAACGCGCCCATGCCGCCCGTGTTAGGGCCTCGGTCGCCCTCCAGCAGGCGTTTATGGTCCTGCGCCGGGGGCATGGGGACGATGGTTTTACCGTCGCAGAAGGCCAGCAGGGAGGCTTCTACGCCGGTCAGACGTTCCTCGATGACCACCTCATCCCCCGCCGCGCCAAAAACCCGCTCCACCATGATCTGGCGCAACGCATCCTCGGCCTCCTCCAGGCTAGTGGGCACAATCACACCCTTACCCGCCGCCAGGCCGCTGGCCTTGATGACGACCGGATAATCTACGGCGAGCAGATGGCGCAACGCGGCGTAATACTCACTAAATGCGGCGTAGCGGGCAGTGGGGATGCCGTGACGGGTCATGAAAGCCTTGGCGAAGGCTTTGGAGGATTCCAGCCGCGCGGCGGCCCGCACCGGGCCGAAGATGCGCAGTCCCTCGGCCTGGAAGCGGTCCACGAGGCCCTCGGCCAGCGGCGCCTCCGGCCCCACGACGGTCAGGTCCACCTGGGCCTCTTTGGCAAAGGCGACCAGGCGGTCGCTGTCCCCCACCGGGATGGGCACGTTCTCACCCGTGCCGCCGTTGCCGGGGGCCACGAACAGGCGCGTGAGGCGCGGCGATTGGGCGATCTTCCAGGCCAACGCGTGCTCACGCCCACCAGAGCCGATGACCAGCACCTTCATTGCCCCTCCAAGGTCTGATGCGTTCCTAGAGTTCCCTATCACCCTACGCCAGCACGCCTTCAAACGCCATTTTCTCCTGCTCCTCATACAGGTCAATCGGGTACACGCCCGTGAAGCAGGCGTTGCAATAGCCCTCTTCGCGCCCAATCGCTCGCATCATGCCCTCTAGCGAGAGGTAGCCCAGGCTGTCGCAGCCCAGGTACTTCTGAATCTCCGGCACAGTCATGCGGTGGGCGATGAGTTCATCGTAAGTGGCCATGTCCACGCCCATGAAGCAGGGGTGGCGGATAGGCGGGCAGGTGACCCGCATGTGCACCTCGGTCGCGCCCGCGTCGCGCAGCAGGCGCACCAGCGGCCCGCTGGTGTTGCCGCGCACGATGGAGTCGTCCACCAAGACGACGCGCTTGCCCGCCAGGTTCTCCGGCAAGGGGTTGAACTTGAGCGCCACGCCCATGCGCCGGATATGGTCGTCGGGCTGGATGAAGGTGCGCCCGATGTAGCGGTTCTTGATCAGCCCCTCATTGAAGGGGATGCCACTCTCCTGAGCATAGCCGATAGCCGCCGGGATGGAGGAGTCGGGCACAGGCACGACCAGGTCGGCCTCCACCGGATGCTCGCGGGCCAGTTCGCGCCCCAACGCCTGGCGCACCTGGTGGATGACGCGCCCGGCCCACAGCGAGTCGGGTCGGGAGAAGTAGATGTGCTCAAAGGTGCACAGGGCAGCGCGGGCGGGGGGCAACCCCTGGCGGCTGTGCAGGCCATAGGCGTCCAGCGTGACGATCTCGCCGGGCTGGACCTCGCGCAGGTACTCCGCGCCGATGGTGGCGTTGGCCGACGATTCCGAGGCGACCACGTAGCCGCCGTTGAACCGGCCCAGGCACAACGGGCGGAAGCCCCAGGGATCGCGCACAGCGTAAACCGCATCGCGGGTCAGGATGGTGAGCGAGTACGCACCATATGCCTGGCGCATGAAGGCGGTGATGCGCTCCTCCCAGGTGTCCCCCGACGCACCGGCCAGCATCAGCGTGATCACCTCGCTATCCGAAGACGAGGTCAGGCCGACGCCCCGCTGGAGCAGTTCGCGGCGCAGGCGGGGCGCGTTGACCAGGTTGCCGTTGTGCGCCACGCCCAAGGGCCCCAGGTAGGTTTCAATCAGATAGGGCTGGGCGTTGCGCAGGTGCGAGGCGCCGGTGGTGGAATAGCGGTTGTGGCCGATGGCCAGGTGGCCCTTGAGCGGGGCCAGGTTCTCCTCGTTGAACACCTGGGCCACCAGGCCCATGCCCTTGTGGATATGCGCCATACGCCCATCGCTCGTGGCGATACCGGCGGACTCCTGCCCCCGATGTTGCAGCGCATACAAAGCGAAAAAGGTCAGCCGGGCGACATCTTCGCCCGGCGCGTAAATGCCGAAAACGCCGCAGGCTTCACGCGGTGAATCCCCCCAATCTCCCATGTCCCCTTCCCCTTTCTGTTATCTGCGCAACCCCTGGTCATCGGCCTCAATGCGGGCACGTGCCCGCTCCTGGGCTGCGGCGACCTGGTCTCTCAGCCCAGGGTCGGCCAGGGCGAGCATCTTGACGGCGAGGAGGGCTGCGTTCTCCGGGTCAAGCACGACCGCCGGGGCGACCCCGGAGGGCATACGCAGGCTGGAGAAGATATCCGCACCGCCGAACGCCTCGCTGGGCGGCGGGCAGGCGATGACCGGCGCGGCCACGTTGGCGTCCACCACGCCGGAGAGCGCGTTGGAACGTCCGGCGATGGTGATATAGACCTTTGGTTGGGGATCAGCCTCATAAGCTTCCAGTAGCATAAGCAGATAGCGCGTGCTCTTGTGGGCCGAGGCGATGCGCAGTTCGGTGGCCACGCCGTAGACCGCCAGCGCCTCGGCGATCTTACGCGCGTGGGCCAGGTCGGATTTAGAACCCATGATGATGGGGACGATCACCGCAACACCCCCTCCAGCGCAGCCTGGATGCGCGGCCCGGCCGGGTACGCGGCCGGCACAAACCCCTGGCCGGTGAGCATCTCGTAGACGCGAATATAGCGCAGGCTGGCCTGCACCGCCAGTTCGGTCGGCCAGGGGGGCGGGTCGCCGTCGCCCCGGTAGCCTCGCTCCGCGTACCACAGGCGGATGAACTCCTTATCAAAGTTCTCCGGCTCCAGGCCAGCAGCCAGGCGCTCCGCATAGCTCTCCGCCCGCCAGAAGCGGCTGCTGTCCGGCGTGTGCACTTCGTCAATCAGCATGGGCTGCCCCTGCCACTCGCCGAACTCGTACTTCGTGTCCACCAGGATCAGCCCGGCGCGGCGGGCCACCTCCTGCCCATAGGCGAACAGCGCCAGCGCTGCGGCCTCAATCTGCTCCCACGTATCCGCCGCGACCAGCCCACGGGCGATGATCTCATCGCGGGTCAGGCGCTCATCGTGGCCGCTCTCCGCCTTGGTCGTGGGGGTAATGATCGGCCGGGGCAGGGGGTCGTTCTTGCGCAGGCCGTCCGGCAGGCGCAGGCCGTAGAGTTCGCGTGCGCCGCGTTCGTAGTGATACCACAGCGAGGTGGTGGTCACGCCGGTGATGTAGCCGCGCACGATGACCTCCACCGGGTAGGGGCGGCACTCGCGGGCGATGGTCACGTTGGGGTCGGGCACGCTCAACACGTGGTTGGGCACGATATGGCGGGTGGCCTCAAACCAGAAGGCCGAGAGCTGGTTGAGCACCTGACCCTTATAGGGCACCAGGCCCAGCACACGGTCAAAGGCCGAGAGCCGGTCGGTGGTGATCAGGATACGCTGGCCGTCCCGGCGGTAGATGTCGCGCACCTTGCCGCGCAGCTTCGGCCCCAGGCCGGGCAGGTCCGCGCCGGAGAGTGCATGCGGAATGGCAGCGATAATGTCTTCGCATGTCAGCATGATCGGTTCCTCAATTTAACCATAGTTTTAGCGCAGAGCCCGCAGAGAGCGCAGAGATTTTATATAAATTTCTCTGCGTGCTCAGCGCCATCTGCAGTAAAACTTAGCGCCCTCTACGGTTAATCTACAACTCCCTGGCATAGCGGATTCCATTCTCAAACAGCGCCAGCCCCAACCCACCGCTTTCGCCCCGCGTCCAGCGCGGATGCTGCTGCGGAATGACGTGGTCCTCCGGGTGGGGCATCAGGCCCAGGACATTCCCGGCAGGGTTGCACACCCCGGCGATGTCGGCGACCGAGCCGTTGGGATTGGCCGGGTAGGCCCCATTCGCCGGCCCGCCGTCCTCCTGCACATAACGCAGCGCGATCTGGCCGTTGGCTTCCAGCGCGGCCAGCGTTTCATCGTCCTGGGGCACGAAATTGCCCTCGCCGTGTGCCACCGGGCAGCGGATCAAGGTCTCCAGCCCGCGGGTGAACACGCAGGGGCTGGCCGGGTTGGGCCGCAGCGTGACCCAACGGCACTCAAAGTGGCCGGAGGCGTTGAAGCTTAACGTCGCTGAGTTCAACCCTCCCCCCCCGGCCCCTTTCCCTCCAGGAAAGGTCGGCAGCAGCCCGGCCTTGAGCAATGCCTGGAAGCCATTGCAGATGCCCAGCACGGGCCTGCCCGCCGCGATGAACGCGGCCAGGTCGTCGCCCAGGCGCAGCCGCAGGTCCAGCGCCAGCAACCTGCCCGCGCCCAGGGCGTCGGCGTGGGCGAATCCGCCAGGGAGGAGGAGCATATGGTAGTCGCGCAGGTGGCGCTCGCCGCTGTGAAGCTGGTGGATATGGACGATTTCCGGCTGGCCGCCCGCCAGCTCAATCGCCCAGGCGGCCTCACGGTCACGGTTCGTGCCGGGAGCGTGGAGGATCAGAACTTTAGGCCGCACTGCCATGCCTTTCTCAGGGCCTCCACCTCGGCCTGCACCACAGGATCGTCCCGGTAGGTCATCTCCACCTGCGGCGCCTCCAGCACCAGGCCCGCCTGCCCCCAGGGGACGCCGGCCAGGAGCGCCTCAAACGCCCCGGCATCCTCCGACCGGACCTCCACGATAAAGCGCCCATTGCTCTCGCTGAACAGGAGCGTATGCGCCGCTGCCGCATCGGGCGTGTGGGGGATGCGCTCCAGGGCCAGCCTTAAGCCGCAGCCGCCGGCGATGGCCATCTCGGCAGCGGCCACCGCCAGCCCGCCCTCGGAGCAATCGTGGCAGGCGCGCACCAGGCCGGCCTGGATCGCCTGGGCGAGCGCGCGGACGGTGGCCGGGCCGGCCGGGGGCAGGCCCGGCGGTGTCCCTCCCACACCCCCCTGAACCAGATACGCATGGCTGCCGCCGAGTTCAGCCCGCGTCTCGCCCAGGACGTAGAGCAGGTCGCCGGGCATCTTCAGGTCCATCGTCACGCAGCGGCGCACGTCGGGGACGATGCCCAGGGCCGAGATGAGCAAGGTGCCGGGGATGGAATGGGGCTGTCCGTCCGGGCCGAGGTACTCGTTGTTCAGGCTGTCCTTGCCGGAGATAAAGGGCGCACCATAGGCCACCGCCGCAGCATAGCAGCCCTGCGCGGCGCGCACCAGTTCCCCCAGCCGTTCCGGGTGGTTGGGGTTGCCCCAGCAGAAGTTGTCCAGCAAGGCGATGCGATCCGGGTCGGCGCCGACGGCCACGGCGTTGCGGATGGCCTCATCTACGGCGGAGACGGCCATGCTATAGGGGTCCAGTTTGCCGTATTGCGGGTTGATGCCGCAGGCGAGCGCCAGGCCGCGCCAGCCGCGTGCCCCCAGCGGCTTGAGCACCGCCGCATCCGACGGCCCATCGTCCCAGCGCCCGGTCAGGGGCTTCACCACCGTCCCCGCCTGCACCTCATGGTCATAGCGCCGGATGACGGCCTCTTTGCTGGCGATGTCCGGGTGGGCGAGCAGAGCATAAAGGACGGAGGATGGAGGACGGAGGACGGAGGCTAATTCACCGTCCGTCCCCCATCTTCGGTCCTCCGTCCTCCAAAGGGCCTCCATCCGCCGTCGCGGCAGGCCGTCGTGCAGGAAATCCAGGTCCAGGTCGGCGACGACCTGAGGGCCATAGCGCACCACCAGGCGGCCGGAGTCGCTGAACTGGCCCAGGTCGCGCATCTCAACGCCGAAGAGCGCACACAGGTCGCGCAGCGCGGGCAGATGCTGCGGCGGAACGGCCAGGACCATGCGCTCCTGCGCCTCGGACAGCCAGATCTCCCAGGGCGCCAGGCCGGGGTACTTGAGGGGCACATCCTCCAGTTGCACCTCGGCGCCCAGGCGCCCGGCCATCTCGCCGATGGCCGAGGACAGGCCGCCCGCGCCGCAGTCGGTGATGGCCGTGTACAGCCCCCGGTCGCGGGCAGCGACCACCACCTCCAGGATGCCCTTCTCGGTGATGGGGTCGCCGATCTGCACGGCGCTGCCCGCAATGGCGCCGGTCTCGTGGGTCAGGGCGGTTGAGGAGAAGGTGGCGCCGTGCAGGCCGTCGCGGCCGGTGCGCCCACCGATGACCACGATGCGGTCGCCGGGGGAGGGACGGCGCGGGTGGCGGCCTTTGGGCGCAATGCCCACGCAGCCGCAATAGACCAGCGGATTGGCCGTGTAGCCGGGGTCAAACAGGATGGCGCCGTTGACGGTGGGCAGGCCGAGTTTATTGCCGTAGTCCTGGATGCCGGCGACGACGCCGCGCATCACCCGCCGGGGGTGGAGTGTGCCTTCGGGCAGGGCCTCAAAGCTCAGGGCCTGCGGGCCGAAGCAGAGCACATCGGTGGTGGCGATGGGCCGGGCGGAGACGCCCAGGATGTCGCGCACCACGCCGCCGACGCCGGTGTTCGCGCCGCCGAACGGCTCCAGCGCCGAGGGATGGTTGTGCGTCTCCACTTTAAAGGAGACCTCGTATTCGTCATCAAAGTCAATGATGCCGGCGTTATCCACAAACGCCGAGCGCACCCAGGGCTTGGCAACTTCTTCCGTCGCGGCGCGGATGGTGGTGCGGAGCAGGCCGTCAATCAGGCCCTCCCCCCAGCACCGGGCTTCAGCCCGGTTCGGGAGAGGGGGCGAAGGGGATGAGGGTTTCAGCGTGATCAGCGCCTTAAACGTCTTGTGGACACAATGCTCCGACCAGGTTTGGGCCAGGGTTTCCAGTTCAACATCGGTGGGCGGGCGGCCCAGGGCAGCAAAGTGGTTGCGGATAGCACACATCTCCGCCGCATCCAGCGAGAGCAGGCGTTGGCGGCTGAGCGCCAGCAGCCCGTCCTCGTCCAGCCCGCTCAGGTCAATGCGCTCCACGTCGGGGCGGGCAGCGGCGGGCCGGGGGAAGTGGGGTTGGAGCGCACCCAGATGGTAGTGCTGGATCACCGGGTTGCACAGCAGGCGTTGGGCCAGGCGGTGGACATCGGCTTCGCTGAGGTCGCCGTGAATCACGTAGCGCTGGCCGGTGGCGGCCCGCTCCAGGCCGGTGATCCCCAGCAGGCGGGCGCCATGAGCGATCTGATCGGCCACGGGGTCGGTGACCCCCGCCAGCAGGCCGACTTCAACGATCCAGGTGCCTGCCGATTGGGGGCTATCCGGCTCAGTGGCACCATCAAGGGGGCGCCAGTGAGCCACCTGGGTGACCGGGTCGGACAACAATTCGGCGCACAGGCGGCCCAGGTCGTGTGCGCCCAGTTCCCCCTGGAGGAAGAACAGATCGGCTGTCCGAATGGAGGTGAGGCCGGTGATGCCCAGGCCCGCGGCGTCCTGCATCAGCCCCTCACCGCGAGGATCGGGGAGTGGGTCAGCCAGGGCGACCTCCACGCGGATGATCATGCTCCATAGTATATAGCTGAATGCACCCCAGGTCAAATCAGGCTTCCTCCAGTCCAATCTTAAAAAATTTAAGGCCACATAGCTGTGCGCCCCTACCCCCCACCCCAGCCCTCCCCCACACTGGGGGGAGGGGGTAATGCGGCCCTCACCCCTGTCCCTCTCTCCCACGCTTGTGGGAGAGAGGGTGATGAACAGGCTAAAACCGATTCTCCTAGCCAGCCCGAGGTCCATTTGACAGAGTGACGCTACCCCTGTTATGATCGGCTCGGAACCGCTTAAGCATCATGTCACATCTAGTCTGGGTCATTGACGACGATGCGGATTTCCTCCGCCTGATGTCCGCTATGCTCACCGAGGCCGGTTACCGCGTGGAGCTGTTCGCCGACCCGCACCTGATCATCAACGGCCCGGAGCGTGACCGCCCGGCCCTGATCATCCTGGACCTTCTGTTCGCCCATATCGCCACAGGCTGGACACTCCTGGAAATCCTGCGGCGCCGCCTGGGTCGCCCGGCCATCCCCGTCATCCTGACCTCGGTGGACCCGCGCCAGCTTCAGGCGCCCCCGCCGGGCTTCCACCCCGGCGGCGAAGTCGTCGTTGTGGACAAGTTCGCCCTGCTGAAGCAACTCCCCATGCTCCTGAAGAGGCTTAGCAATTCACACTGATGGGAGGAGACCCAATGGACATCCAGACGATCGCTGTGATTGGCGCAGGCACGATGGGCAACGGCATCGCCCAGGTGTGCGCCCAGGCAGGCTACCGCACGCTTATGGTGGACGTGGACGAGAACCAAATCCGCAAGGCCCTGGAGACCATTGCCCGCTCGGTGGCCAAGCTGCATGAGAAGGGCAAGATCAGCGACGAACAGAAACGCGCCGCGCTGGAAAATATCCACACCTCCACCCAAATTGAGGTGGCCGCTGAGGCCGACGTGGTCATTGAGGCCGTCTTTGAGAACGCCGAGGTGAAGAAATCGGTCCTGCGTCAGCTTGACAGCCTCACCCGCCCCCACGTCATCCTGGCGACCAACACCTCGTCCATCTCCATCACCGAACTGGCTGCCGCCACCCAGCGCCCCGGCCAGGTCATCGGCATGCACTTCATGAACCCCGTGCCGCTCATGCCGCTGGTGGAAATCATCCGCGGCCTGGCCACGACCGATGAGACGCTGAACACGATCATGGCCCTCAGCCAGAAGCTGGGTAAGACGCCCGTAGAGGCGCAGGACTTCCCCGGCTTCATCGTCAATCGCATCCTGCTGCCCATGCTCAATGAAGCTTTTTATGCGCTGATGGAGGGCGTGGGGACGCGGGAGGCCATTGATACGGCGGTCAAGCTGGGCCTGAATCACCCGATGGGGCCGCTGGCGCTGGCCGACCTGATCGGGCTGGACATTTGCCTGAACGTGCTGGAGGTCATGCACAAGGACCTGGGGGATGACAAGTATCGTCCCTGCCCCCTGCTGCGCAAGATGGTCGCGGCAGGCTATCTGGGTCGCAAGACCGGTCGCGGTTTCTATGCGTATTGATCCCTGAAACATAAGGAGAGACGTATGGCGTCCACCGCTCGTACCTGGTTCTACAAGGAGCCGGAGCACCGGCCTTACTTCATTGAAGAGCGCCTGCACAGCACCTTCTGGGTGGCGCGCCTGCCCCAGGTGCGCTTTGACTGCATCCGGGCGGAGCCGCCTTTCCTCTGCCGGGGCACGTGGCGCACCCTGCCCTTTGAAATGGAATGGCAGCCCCGTCAGTGGTTGATCGTCCGCGCCCCGCAGGACCTGCCGGAGGACATGCTCCTGGGCTTCAGCCGCGTCCTGGGCTTCAAGCCCGCCTTCCGCTACGAAGACCCCCAGGGGCGGATGGTGTACGAATGGCACCTGGACGGCGGCAAGGCACGTTGGAGCGCCATCCAGGGGGTCCCCATCTACAAGCGCCCGGAGCGCCTAAACTGATGTGGCCGATTTAGGGTTTGACCTGGCCGTCGCCCAGGCGATGGCGGACGAATTGGAGATCTATCTGCAGCGCGATGTGCTCTACTGGCAGATGGACGCTCACGGTCCCATGAGCAGCCGCTTCCCCAAGATGACGTTGGGCGGCTTGCTGTTGCGCCGCCATCGCCTGGAGGCGCTGCGCGAGCGGCTCCCGCCGGAGCAACGCACGGCGCTGGACGCACTCCACCGGCGCGTTGAGGCCATCATCGGCCACTGGCCCAGCGTCTATGGCGCCAAAGTGTGGCGCGAGATAGAGGCGCGGCTGAACGCCTGGGCGCGCTATGTTGAGGACTGCCTGGAGAGCCGCGCCGCCTGCGCCGATGAGTATCCCAGCCAGGCTGAGGGGCGCACCATGCTGGCGCTGCTCCTGGACGAGGCCGCGAAATACAGCCACGCTGACCTTGCTCCGGTTCAGAACCGCCTGGCTGCCCTGGACAGCCAATTCAAGGGCCTATCTGGCCCTGGCCCGTTCATCTGGAACCCAATACTGGCTCCAGCCTACCCGCCGGACCGCTTCTGGTGGCTGTACCGGGAGATCAGGCGATAGGCGCTGCCATAGCCCGGTCGTTTCCCAAGCGTAGCCGTTGAATGCACCCAACGGCTATGTTTGCCTTTCCTCTCCCCTCATCCTATAATCCCCAGCATCTGGGGAACTAATCTCTGATCTCTAATGTCACACGCCACTGTGCCCTGGTGAATAGATAAGGAGTGCATCTATGACGACTCGTGACTTCTTATTTCGCGGCAGCCTGCGCGAGATTGACCCGGACGTCGCCGACCTCATCGCGTTTGAGTCCGAGCGCCAGGCCCGCAAACTCATCCTTGTCGCCTCCGAGAGCAGCGCGCCCCAGGCCGTCCTGGAAGCGCTGGGCTCACGCTTCCAAAACCTGTACGCCGAGGGCTATCCCAACCCGGAGACCCGCTGGCTGACCGAGGAGGAGATCCTGGACTACGAACGGCAACTGGCGCACTACCGCCGCTACGGTGACCCGCGCTACTACAGAGGTGTGGAGTATGTGGACATCGCCGAGGCGCTGGCCCGCCGCCGCTGCGCCGAGGCTTTCGCCACGCCCCAGGTGCCCGCCGACAGGCTCTACGTCAACGTCCAGCCGCTCTCCGGCGCGCCCGCGAACAACGCCGTCTATGAGGCCGTGTGCAAGCCCGGCGATACGGTCATGGGCCTGTCCCTGGTGCATGGCGGCCACCTGACGCACGGCAGCCCGGTCAACCGCTCCGGCAAGCACTACAACATCGTCTCGTATGAGGTGGACCCGGTCACCGAGCGGCTGGACTACGACCAGATTCAGGCGCTGGCCGAGCAGTACCGCCCCAGGATGATCATCGCCGGCTACACCTCCTACCCCTGGATGCCCGACTGGGCGCGCTTCCGCCAGATCGCCGATTCAGTTGGCGCGGTGCTCCTGGCCGACATCGCCCACACCGCCGGGCTGGTCGCCGCTGGCGTGGCCCCCTCGCCGGTCGGCTATGCCGACGTGATCACCTTTACCACGCATAAAACGCTATGCGGCCCGCGTGGCGCCTGCATCCTCACCACCAAGGAGGACCTGGCGTACAAGATTGACCGGGCGGTCTTCCCGGGCGAGCAAGGCGGCCCCCACGCCCACGTCTTCGTCGCGCTGGCGGTCACGTTCAAGCTGGCGCGGACCGAGCCTTTCCGCGCGCTGATGGCCCAGATCGTGCGCAACGCCCGGCACCTGGCCGCCTGCCTGGCCGCCAACGGCCTGCGCATCCCTTATGGGGGGACGGACACGCACCTGCTGGTGGTGGACTGCAAGTCGGTGAAAGGGCCGGACGGGACACCGCTGATGGGCGATATTGCGGCGCGCATCCTTGACCTGGCGGGCATTGTGGTGAATCGCAACACGATCCCCGGCGATAAGGGCGCGGGCCAGGCCAGCGGCCTGCGCCTGGGCACGCCCTGGGTGACGCAACGCGGCCTGAAGGAACCGGAGATGGAGCGCCTGGCCGGCCTGATCGCCCGCTTGCTTCAGGCCTGCCAGCCCTTCGTTTATGCAGGCACCGGCGGCGATACCTTCCGCGCTAAGGTGGACTTTGAGGTCTTAGAAAGCGTCAAACTGGAGGTGGCCGAGATGGCCGCAGCCGCCGGGCTGGACTTTGAGCCGCGCCGTTCCGGCTACCCTCATTTCTGGTTCATCACGCCACCTGAGAGGGCCGGGGAGGGGCTTACCACACTGGAACTGGAGGGCGAGCGGGCACGCGAATTCCTGCACTACGCCACCACCAACGACGTGTATAGCCTCCGACCGGGCCAGGCACAGCCCACCTTCGTGGGCGATAGGGACGGCGCGTTCACGCCCGCCGTTCTCGTCCGCCCCGGCGCGGAAAAGACCCGCTTCCTGCTCACCGTCCCAGCGGCTCAGGCGCCCCGCGCCGCCGCCTGGCTACGGGCGCTCTCCGATGGCTATGTGGACTTCGGCGGGGATGTGTATGCCAAGCTCCCCGGGCCGGTCATCGTGCGCGAGACCGAAGGCGACGAACGATGGACGACAGACCGCCCGTCCTTTGCCCTCCCCCAGGCAGCTTCCGCCGACACCGTGCGCATGGAGAAGCCCTTCTTCATCGGCCAGGCGGCCCAGACCCTGGCCCCAGGCCCCGAACTCGGGCCCTTCACCTGGAGCGAACCTGCTGAAGCGCCGCTGAAGCGCACCCCGCTGTACGAGACGCACAGGCGGCTTGGGGCCAAGATGGTCCCCTTCGCCGGTTGGGAGATGCCCGTGTGGTACACCAGCGTGAGCGAGGAGCACCGCGCTGTGCGCACCACTGCCGGGCTGTTTGATGTGGCCCACATGGGCGTGCTGGAGGTCAGCGGCCCGAACGCCGCCGCGTTCCTGGACACGGTCACGACGAACGAGATCGGCGCCCTGAAGCCGGGGCAATCCGCCTATTCCTACCTGCTGGACCCCGATGGCCACGTGATTGACGACCTGATCATCTATCAGATTGAGCCGGAGCGCTACATGCTTGTCGTCAACGCGGCCAACAACGACAAGGATTGGGCCTGGCTCAACGCGGTCAATGCACACCAGGTGCGCATCAGCCGCAGCCGCCCCTGGGTACGTGCCCCACAGGCGATGCTGCGCGACCTGCGCGATCCGGCCTCTGGGGAGGACCGCCGCGTGGACCTGGCCCTGCAAGGCCCGAACGCCCTCAAAATTTTGCAGGCGCTCGCCGACGATGGAGCGGTCAGGAAGCAGCTCGCCGCGCTCAAGCGCACCGAACTCGCCCGCCTCAACCTGGGCGGCTTTGATTTGATTGTCTCGCGCACCGGCTACACCGGCGAGCCTCTCTCCTTTGAGCTGTTCGTGCACCCCGAGCGGGCGGTGGAACTCTGGCAGCGGCTGCTGGAGATCGGAGAGGCCTTCGGCCTCAAGCCGGTGGGGCTAGGCGCCCGCGATAGCACGCGCACCGAGGCAGGCCTGCCGCTGTACGGCCACGAACTCGCCGGGCCGCTGGGCATCTCGCCGGGGGGCGCAGGCTTCGGCAATTTCGTCAAGCTATGGAAGCCCTTCTTTGTAGGGCGCCGCGCCTACATTGAGAGCGAGCGCACCCGCACCATGGAGGTCGTCCGCTTCCGCATGAACGAGAAGGGCGTGCGCCTGCCCAAGCTGGGCGACCCGGTGATCAACCGCAAGGGCCAGGTGATCGGCGCGGTCACCAGTTGCGCCATAGACACCGAGGGCTATTTGCTGGGCCAGGCCTATATTGACCGCCGCTATATGGCCGAGGGAACACCGATCGGCATCCTGAGCGGGGGAGGGGCGGCCAAACCCAGCGCCGAACTCAAAGTGGGCGACCGCGTGCCCGTACCCAGCGAGGCGACTGTGGTCAAGCGCTTCCCCAGGCGGTGAAGCAGGACAGGGGCATGGGTTATCCCCCATCCAGCGTGAACAGGGTGATCTCCGGTGGGGCCAGGAAGCGGGCGCGGGGCGCGCTCATCCCTTCCATGCCGATCCCCCGGCTGACGTACAGGGCCATGCGGCCCACCTGGTAACGGCCCATCTCAAAGCGCTTCCACCAGGCTGAACTGGTGTGCAACGCGCCGATGAGGGGCAGGCGGATCTGGCCGCCGTGCGTGTGCCCGCACAAGTACAGGTCCACGCCCCAGGCCGCCGCCTCCGGCGCCAGGTCGGGCGAGTGATACAGGAGGACAGTGTACACCCCCGCAGGCACGCACGCCAGGACCTGGCGCAGCCGGGGCAGGTCATCTGCGCGCTCGTGCGTGCACTCCACGCCCACAATGGCGATGGACCTGCCACCCACATTCACCACCCGCACCTCGTCGCGCAGGAAGGCAATGTGGTCCAGCCCGGCGTAGATGCGCTCCACCCAACCATCCACGTCCACGAGTGGGCTGCCCCGCACGGCATACACGCCATAGGGCGCACGCCAGTGGCGCATCAGGGTGCGGGCTTCTTCCACCGCCTGGAGGTCACGCACGAAGGACAGGTTGAGGACATCGCCGGTGAAGACGATCAGGTCCGGCTGAATCCGCTCCATCAGCGCCAGGAGCTGGCGTTCGCGCAACGTAATACGCTCCAGGTGCAGGTCAGCAAGATGGAGCAGGCGGATGGGCCGCCCGGGGCGGCCCAGGCGCGGGGAGTTCAGGGCGACCTCCGTGAGGCCCAGGCGGAAAGGCTCAATCCAGGTGGCATAGATCGCCAATGCGCTCAACCCGGCCTGAAGCAGCAGGTCCAGAAACAGCCATTCCGGCCCGGCTGCCAGGGCAGACCGTGCCAGCGTGGCCAGCAGGGCGCCCAGGAAACTGCGCACGAACGCCAGCCCCAACAGCGGCGGCTTGACCGGGCCATAGGAGCGCCCCCGCGCCACCAGCAACGCCAGCAGGGCCCAATCCCCCAGGCTGGAGGCCAGTTGCAGCAGGCCCGCGCCGTAAGCGATGGCTAGATTGAGGCGCGACCAGAGGACGCCAACCGACCAGGCCAGGAAGGCAAGCACCAGGGCGACGATGGCGGTGGGCAGCCGCTCTAATTGGACAGTCGCCAGCAGAACACGCCAGAAGAGATGATAGCTATCGCGACGGCTCAGATCGGGACTCCGCTATCGCCAGTCTAAAGCGAAAGGTGCTCCCCGCACCCAGGCGGCTATCCACCTCAATCTCACTGCCATGCCCGGCCAACACCAGCGAGGCCAGCGCCAGCCCCAGCCCCATGCCCCCCTGCCCCTGCTGCGCGGCAGCCTCCAATTGCACGAAAGGATAGAACATGTCCTGGACGCGGTCAGGGGGGATGCCGGGGCCTTGATCGCTGACCGCCACCACCACCCCATCTCTGGCCTGCGGGTCCAGGTGGGCCGCGATCCGCACATGCCCGTGGGGTGGGCTGAACTTGATGGCGTTGTCCACCAGTTCGCCCAGCGCCTGGGCGAGATAGCGGGGATCGGCGCGCACAGGCGGCAGATCAGCGGGGACGCTCACCTCCAGCGCGATCTGGTACTCGGCAGCGGCGGGGGCCAGCGCCTTCACCACATTGGCCACGACTTCGGGCAGGCGCACCGGCTCAAACTGGAACGAGGCCACGCGCAACTGGCCGAAATCCAGGACGTGTTCAATCAGCCGCGTCAACTGGCGCGCCCCCTCCTGCGCCCGCTCCACGGCCTCCTGCTGCTCCCGCGTCAGCGCCCCCAACGCCCCCTCCGCCAGCAGGTCAAGCCAGCCCTTCACGTACATGAGAGGTGTGCGCAACTCATGCGATACCGAGGAAACAAACTGCGAGCGCAGCCGGTCCAGCTCTTGCAGCCTGGACAGGGCCTGACGCAACTGTGCCGTGCGCTCCCTCACCTGGATCTCCAGTTCGCGTTTGCCCGCCTCCAGTTCGTCGTACAGCCGCTTCAGGCGCAACAGCGAGCGGACCCGCGCCAGCAATTCCACCGCGTTAAATGGCCGGATGAGCAGGTCATCGGCGCCGGCCTCCACGCCCCTCCGCTCCTCTTCCAGCCCACCGGCGGTCATCACCATGATGATCGGGAGCGCTGCGGTGGCGGGGTCAGATTTCAAGCGGCGGCAGACCTCATACCCATCTATCCTGGGCAGGCGCGCCTCCAGCAACACCAGGTCAACGGCCTGGGCCGCCACGCAGTTCAGCACCGCCAGGCCATCGCTGGCCTCCACCAGCCGATACCCCTCCGGGCGGAGCACATCGCGCAGCAGGGCACGGCTGGACGCCTCCCCAGCCGCGATCAGGACCGTGGCCGCTGTCTCCTGCCCCACGTCCATCCCTTCTATACCCAACTCCGCGCTCTACGCTAAAAAATCTGACGGCTCGCTGCGGAGGCGTGCCCTCAGGCGCTCAGCTTGGGCGTGGCCGGGGCGCCACGACCGAGAAGCCGCCGCAGGAACTGGCCGATCTCGCCGTTCTCCCACACCACCAACAGCGGCGCCGCGTTGAAGATGGACGAATACGTGCCGCTGAGGATACCCACCATCATCGTCACCACGAAGTGGCGGATCGTTGAGCCACCAAACAGAACCAGCGATGTCAGCGTGAACATGACTACGAGCTGTGTGTTGATGGAGCGGTCCAGCGTCTGCACGATGCTGTGGTTGACGATGGCCTCAAACGGCTCACCGCGGAACTTAAGGAGATTTTCGCGGATGCGGTCAAACACCACGATAGTGTCGTGTACCGAGAAGCCGATCACCGTCAACAACGCCGTCAGGAACAGGGCATCCACCTGCCAACCCAGGAAATAGCCGAAGACCGCCGCTGCGCCGGTCACCACCAGCACATCGTGGAGCATGGCGATGATGGCACAGGTGCCATAGCGCAACGGCTTGGGCATCTGGCGGAAGGCGAAGGCGATGTACAGCAGGATGCCCACCGACGCGGCCACCACCGCCAACACTGCCGCCCGCGTGACCTCGTTGCCCACCGCCGGGCCGACCGACTCAAAGCGTTGCTTGGACAGGTCCAGCGGGACCTGGAAACGCTCGGCCAGTTTGCTCTGGACCGCGTTCTTTTTCGCCTCGTCAATGGCCTCGGTGCGGATGATCAGGCCACGGTCGCCCGACCGTTGCACCTGGGTATCCCCGGCCAGACCGACCTGATTGACCAGGAAGTCCTTGATCTCCGCCGGTTGCACCTCCGGGAGCGGCTGCGTGAACTCCACCTCCAGGAGCGAGCCGCCCTTAAAATCAATCGCCAGCGGCAGGATCTCGCCGGTCCGGGCCAGGTTCAGCCCCATAAAGATCAGGCCGGGGATGATCACCGCCAACGACAGGGCGAAGTACCAATAGCGCTTCCCTACGATATTGAACATAGCCTAAACCCCAAACCAGGCGTGCCGTTGGCTGAAGTCCACCCGGTCCAACACCAGATGCAGGAAGGTGCGCGTGACCGTGATGGCGGTGAACAGGCTGACAGCCACACCCAGGAACAGCGTCACCGCGAAGCCCTGCACGATGCTGGCGCCAAAGGTTGAGCCGAACCAGAACAGGATGATGCAGGTGATGATCGTAGAGACATTGGAATCCCGAATGGAGGGCCAGGCGCGGGCGAAGCCCGCATCTACGGCGGCGTCCACGCGCCGGCCACCGCGCAACTCCTCCTTCATGCGCTCAAAGATCAGCACGTTGGCATCCACCGCCACGCCGATGGACAGGATGAAGCCGAAGATGCCCGGCAGGGTCAGTGTCACCGGGATCAGCTTGAACAGCGCGATGGTGATCGTGGCGTAGATCAACAGAGCCGCGACCGCCAGGACACCCGGCAGGCGATAATAGGCGATCATGAAAGTGGCCACGGCCAGCAACCCCACCACACCCGCGATCAGGCTCTGGCGCACGGAGTCCTCACCCAAGGTCGGGCCAATGGTGCTGTTCTTGATGATCTTGAAGGGCACGGGCAGGGCACCGTATTTCAACAGGTCGGCCAGGCGGCGGGCTTCATCCGCGGTGAAGTTACCGGTGATCACACCCTGCCCGCCGGTGATGGCCGACTGGATACGGGGAGCGGAGAGCACCTTCTTGTCCAGGACGATCGCCAGGTTCTCGCCGACATGCTGGCTGGTATAGTCCGCGAACAGGCGGCTCCCCTCCGAGGTCAGGGTAAACTGGATCTGCCAGCGTCCGATCTCATCCCGGCTGGGCCGGGCGTCGGCCAGGATGGCGCCGGTCATCACCGTGTGGTACACCTTGCCGGTAGGCGTGACTGGTGTAGTGCCGGTAATCGGCACAGTAGGGGTGATCAGCGCGGTGCCGGTGATGGGCGCGGCCGCCGTCACGGGCGGGGTGGCGCTGATCCCCACCTGCTCCGCCGTCAGACAGGTGCCGCCGGGCTGAGGCACCGCGCAATCCGTCTGGATGGTCTGATCTTCTACTAGGATGTCACCAGCGGGGTCCACGAACTCCAGCAGGCCGGTCTGCCGGATAGAGGCAATAGCCGCCTCTGGGTCTTGAAGGCCAGGGATGTTGACGCTGATGCGGTTGTTGCCCACGACCTGGATCAGCGGCTCGGCCACGCCCAGGGCGTTGATGCGCCGGTTGATGATCACCCTGGCCGCTTCCAGGTCGTTGCGCGAGATGGGGCCGGTGGTATCGGCCTCCAGCAGGACCTCCAGACCGCCGCGCAGGTCCAGGCCCAGGCGCAAATCCAGGCTGCGGTCTATGCCGAAGAGATGGATGCCGGGGTTCTGCGGCCAGACGATCCAGGCAGCGATCAGGGCGATGGCGATGATGAAGATCAGCCAGCGTGAGGCGCGTTCGCGCATACAGTCTTCGTCTCCTACTTCACCTGCAAAATAACGCCAGCCGCTCCCGGCTGGCCCAGGGAGCATTATAGCCTGGGGTGGGTGCCCTGTCAAACGGAGGGTGAGGGATGCACCAGGAAACGCCCCACCGTGAACGGTGTAGGGGCGCACAGCCGTGCGCCCCTACAATCCCCCTCCCCCCGCTGTGGGGGAGGGTTGGGGTGAGGGGAAATACCTCACAACGAGGTCAGATTGACGCCAGCGGCCATCTGCCTTAAACTCAAGCCGCCCCTCGCGGCCATAGACCTATCCCATACTTTTTTGAACGATGGTGAAGACATGGAGGCTGTGCAACAGTTTGAACAGGCGCTGACGCCAGAAGAGCGCGCGCTCCTCGCCACACTGGATAGCCCGGCCCGTATCCAGGCCTTCCTGGACCAACTCCCCTATAGCGCTGACCCGTTCTACCGCTGCCCGCTCCGCGTCCTGCGAGATCGGACAGCGCATTGCTTTGACGGCGCCCTGTTCGCGGCCGCCGCGCTGCGCCGACTCGGCTATCCACCGCTCATCGTCAACCTGTTCGCCGACCGCGACGATGAGCACCTGCTGGCCATCTACAGACGCGATGGCGCCTTTGGTGCAGTGGGGCAATCCAACTTCGTTGGCTTGCGCTTCCGCGAGGCCGTCTATCGCACCTTGCGCGAACTGGTCATGTCCTATTTTGAGGACTATTACAACGTGGAGCGCGAGAGAACCCTGCGCAGCTACACGCGCCCACTGAACTTGCAGGCGTTTGACCGCCTCCACTGGATGACCAGCAACGCCCCCCTGGAGATCATCGCCCAGCGCCTGGACCAGCGGCGCAGAATCCCCCTGCTGACAGCAGAGATGATCGCCCACCTCTCCCTGGTGGATGAACTCTCCTATCAGGCGGGGATGCTGGGCATCAACGAGGCCGGGCTGTACAGGCCGCAGCCGCGTGAGGCCCAGGGCCAGGCCGTAAGCGTAGGGGCACGGCGGCGCCGTGCCCCTACGCAGATGGGTCAAAGGAGGACACCATGAAACGATTCCTGCTTCGCCTCGGTGGGCTGGCGCTGATCGTCGCCGGGGCTTTCGGCCTGATGTTCAGCCTGGTCGCGCTGGCCTTTGTGGCCCGCGCTAAAGAGGGGGCCACGACCGCCATCCTGGCCCGCGTTGATCTGGCCAGTCAGGCACTGGACGCCACCGCCGAGGGCCTGATTGTCGTCAGCGCATCGCTGACCAGGGCCCAGACGACGTTGGGCGTGCTGGAGGCCACAACGGAGGGCGTCGCCAGAACCCTCGGTGAGAGCAAACCGCTGATAAATGATCTGGCCTCATTGGCCGGGGAAGACCTGCCCGCCAGCATCACAGCCACGCAGCGATCACTCGCCGGGGTGGAAGCCAGCGCTAAAGTGGTGGATGATACGCTGGCCGCGCTGACCAGCCTGCCCTTCATCGGCACACTGGTCTACGCGCCGCAGGAGCCGCTGCACACCAGCCTGGCCGAGGTCTCGGACAGCCTGGGCACGCTCTCCACCTCGTTCCAACAGATGCAGGCCGATCTGAACACGACCGGCGACAACCTGGAGCGCGTGAAGACCGACGTTGAGACCCTGGCCCGCAATATCGGCGCGATGGACGCCAGCCTGAGAGACGCCCAGGGCGTGGTCAGCCGCTATCAGGGCGTCGTGGCCTCGTTGCAAGCTGACATGCACACGTTGCGCGGGGAGTTGCCCAGCGGACTCAACCTAGTCGCCTGGGGCATCGCCCTCATCCTGATCTGGCTGGGCGTGGCCCAGGTCGGGCTGCTCTCGCAGGGCCTGGAGATGCTGGGGCGCAGCCGACGCGAAGCGTAGGAGACCGCCTTAAGCCTCCTGATAATGTCATCCTGAGGCGCGAAGCGCCGAAGAACCTCTGTAAATATGTGCCCAACAGGGGAGGCTTCGCTCGCTGTGCTCGCTCAGCATGACAGGGAAGCGGACTTTTTACCCTAGCGCGATTTCCCCGGATCACGCGCCCAAGGGTATAATCGCTTCTAGAAAGCATGATCCAGAGGCCCTAGAGTTCCCATGAGTTCCTACGCATCCAACAAACTGATGACTCTACGCGAAGCCATCGCCCGCTTCGTCCACGATGGCGATACGGTCTATTGCGCTGGCTTCACCCATCTGATCCCTTTCGCCGCCGGCCACGAGATCATCCGCCAGCGCCGCCGCGACCTGGTCCTGGCCCGCGCCACACCCGACCTGATCTACGATCAGATGGTGGCGGCAGGGTGCGCCCGCAAGTTGATCTTCAGTTGGGGCGGCAACCCCGGCGTGGGTATGTTGCGGGCCGTGCGCACGGCCGTTGAATCGGGCCGGTTGGAGATTGAGGAATACAGCCACTTCGCCATGATCACCCGCCTGACCGCCGGCGCTGCCGGGCTGCCCTTCCTGCCCATGCGCCCCACCGGCAACGACCTGCCCCGCGTTAACCCGCAGTACCGCACGGTGCGCTGCCCCTACACCGGCATGGACCTGACCACCGTGCCCGCGCTCAACCCGGACGTGGCCATCATCCATGCCCAGCGCGCCGACGCCCAGGGCAACACCCAAATCTGGGGGGTGATCGGCGAACAGCGCGAGGCCGCCTTCGCCGCCAAGCGCGTCATCGTCACAGTGGAGGAGATCGTCCCCTCCGAGGTCATCCGCAGCGACCCCAATCGCACCCTGATCCCGGATTTCATCATCAGCGCGGTGGTGCACGAGCCTTATGCGGCGCACCCTTCCTACACCCAGGGTTACTACGACCGTGACAACCCCTTCTACCTGGCCTGGGATCAGCTCACGGCAGAGCCTGGCGGCCTGGAGCGCTATCTGGAGGAGTGGGTTTATGGCGTGCCTGACCGGCGCACCTATTGGGAGAAGTTAGGGCCAGAGGTACACGCCCGGCTGGCCGTCCAACCTGCCTACAGCCAGCCCGTCAACTACGGGCGCTTTGATTAGGGGGATCGGAGATGAATCTCCAACCTCCGCAATGAGTAAAGGTGAGGCTATTGTGGAAGGCTATACATCGTCTGAAATGATGGTTGTTGCTGCCGCGCGCCTGCTGCGCGACGGCGAAGTCGTGTTCGTGGGCATCGGCCAGCCCAACCTGGCCTGTAATCTGGCGCGGCGGCGGCACGCGCCCAACCTGAACCTGATCTACGAGGCGGGCATCATCGGCGCCCAGCCCGCGCGGTTGCCGCTCTCCATCGGCGACCCCTGCCTGGTGAGCGGTGCCGCCGCCGTGTGCTCCATGTACGAGATCTTCGCCTTCTATCTGCAGAACGGACGGATTGACGTGGGCTTCCTGGGCGGGGCGCAGATTGACCGCTATGGCAACATTAACGCGACGGTGATCGGTGACTATGCGAAGCCCAGGGTGCGCCTGCCCGGCTCCGGCGGCGCCGCCGAGATCGCTGCCTGGGCCCATCGCGTCCTCCTGCTCACACCGCACCAGCCGCGCCGCTTCCCCGAACGCTGCGACTTCATCACCGCCGCCGGTTACCTCCGCGGCCGCCACGAACGCCAGGCCGCCGGCCTGCGCGGCGACGGCCCCGTCGCCGTCGTCACCGACCTGGGCATCCTGGCCCCGGACGACAGCGGCGAACTGGTCCTGATCGCCCTCCACCCCGGCGCCACCCTGGAACAGGCCCGCGCCAACACCGGCTGGCCGCTGCGCGCTGCGCCCGACCTGCGCACCACCGAGCCGCCCACCGCTGAGGAGTTGCGCCTGTTGCGCGAGGAGCTGGACCCGCAGCGCATTTACCTGAAGGGGTGAGTTTCCTCCATCCTTGAGTCCCTTGAAGCCGCACGAGGTGTTCAAAGACGCACTGCTCCATGTCACCGGCCAGGCCTTCCAGGCCGCCGGCTATGAACTCGTCGGTGACCCCCTGCAGCAGGCGAGCGGCCTCTTCCGCTTCCGCCGTCCCCTGGCGGGCGGCTGGTATGCCTTCATTGAATTCCAACTGCTGCGCTATCAGGATACGCCCACAGCCCGCTTCCGCGTCAATCTGGCCCGCAGCCGGGGGGTAAGTCCGCAGGAGGGGCGCAACACCCCCGGCGCCATGAAGGCCTCATTAACCCAGGTGCTGTGGCATGTCTATGGCCTGCGCGACATCCCCGGCCCGGACCACTGGTGGGAGTTCACCAGTTCCGTGGAGCTGGCCCAGGCGCTGGCCGAGGCCGGACGCCTGGCGCTGACCTATGGCCGCGTCTGGTTGGAGGACCTGGAGAGCACATTCTAGCCATGAAACTCACCATTCCCGAACTCGCCCTGGTCGTCCTCATCGGCCCCACAGGCTCTGGCAAATCCACCTTTGCCCATAAGCACTTCACACCCTCCGAGATCATCGCGCCCGACAGCGGGCTCCCAGGCTCCGGGGAGCAGGACGTGTACCGCCTCGCCACTGAGCGGCTGGTCGCAGGCCACCTGACGGTGATTGACGCGCCGAACCTTGACCCGGAGGCACGTCAGGTATGGCCAAAGCTGGCCCACAGGTATTATTGCGCCGCCATCGCCATCGTGTTCAACCTGCCGGAGGCCGTCTGCCTGGAACGCCAGTCCCCCGAAAGCCGGGCCAACCCAGAGGTCATTTGCCAGCAGTGCCACGCCCTCCAGTTGATGCTGCCCACCCTGGAGCGCGAGGGCTTTGACGCCCTGTACGTCCTCTCATCGCCTGAGGAGGTGGAAGCCGCGTGGGTGGAGCGCCAGCGGCTGCCCGTCAACCGGAAGCGCGAACATGGGCCTTTTGACATCATCGGCGATGTGCACGGCTGCTTTGACGAACTTGTCGCCCTGCTCAAGCGGCTCGGCTACACTATTGGGCTTCGGCCAGGAGCTCCCGATGATCAGCGCTTCCAGGTGCGTCCCCCCACAGGCCGTAAGGCCATCTTCCTGGGCGACCTCGTGGATCGCGGGCCATATATCCCGGCCACCCTCCGCCTGGTCATGAGCATGGTCCGCTCCGGCGCAGCCCTGTGCGTGATCGGCAACCATGATGACAAGCTCCTACGCAAACTCAAGGGCCGCAACGTGCAGATCAAGCACGGGCTGGAGCAATCGCTGGCCCAATTGGAGCAGGAACCTATGGCGTTTAGGCGGTCGGTCATCCGCTTCCTGGAAAGCCTGCCCAGCCACTACGTGCTGGACGGTGGCCGTCTGGTGGTGGCCCACGCGGGCATGAAGGCGGAGATGCAGGGGCGTGATACGAAGCGGGTGCGTGACTTCGCTTTATATGGCGAGACCACAGGCGAACTGGATGAGTTTGGCCTGCCCATCCGCTACAACTGGGCGGCGGAGTATCGGGGCCAGGCGCGGGTCGTGTACGGGCACACGCCGGTGTTTGAGCCAGAATGGATCAACGGCACCATCAACATTGACACCGGCTGCGTCTTCGGCGGCAGGTTGACTGCACTGCGCTACCCGGAACTGGAATTGGTCTCCGTTCCCGCCGCCCGCGCCTACGCCCAATCGCTGCGATTTGCGCTTCCGCAAGGCGACGCTGGCACCCCAGGCGCGGCCTGAGCGTCGTCAGGGCCGGTATCAGCCACGCCATCGGATAAATCCGGCGGCTTCTGCGGCCCAACCGGCTTCAGCCGGTTTCCCCGTCGCTGGCTCAAGGGGGCGGGTCAATGTGACAAATCGCGTGTCTTGCGCTACACTAAAGCAGCCTCTAAACTGGACCTGGGGGACAAAAGGTCCAGGATACAGGGGCGCTCAGCCTGATCGGAACGGGCCTGGCAGGCGTAATATTAAAGATGAGGGCTATTTAACGATGCATCCGGCGGAGTATGATGAACTGATCCCGCTCTACGCCATCGGCGCGTTGGAGCCAGCCGAAGCCGAGGCGGCACGGCGACACCTGGAAACCTGCCCGATATGCCAGGAGGCACTTAGAGATTATCAGGTCGTGGCAGAGGAATTGCTCTACCAAGTGCCGGCGCTGGAGCCGCCCCCAGCGCTGAGGGCGAAACTCCTGGCGCGCCTGCAGGCACAGCCGGCCTCGCCTCCGGTGGACAGGCCCCAGGTCGCCAGCCGCTCAGGCTGGCGGCGTTTTTGGGCGGGGACGATTGTGCTGCCGCGTTGGGCCGCGCTGGGCGCTTTGCTGGCGCTCGTGGCGCTTGGCGGCCTGGCGCTCAGCGAGCGGGCGCGCTATGCGGCCCTGGCCGATGCGCTGGAGATGGGCCGGATTTTAAGCGCGCCGGATCACATGAGTGTCAGCCTGGAGGCCGCGCAACAGGCGCCGGAGGCGCGGGGCGTGGTCTATATGCAGCCGGGGTCATCCACGGCCCTCCTGGTGGTTTACCGCCTCGCCACCCTGCCCCCAGATAAAGCCTATCAGGTCTGGCTGATCCGCGACGGGCAACGGGACAGCGGTGGCCTCTTCCGGGTGCGCCCCGACGGCCACGCCACCGTGCTCATCCGCGCCCCCCGGCCCCTGCAAAGCTACCAGCAGATCGGCATCACCACCGAGCCAGCCACAGGCAGCTCCGGCCCCACCGGCCCGCGTGTAATCGGCGGCGCGCTGGCCCAACGTCCTTAAGCGCCTCTCCCCGCTCCCACGCTGTGGGAGCAGGGCCGGAGGTGAGGGCCTGTCCCCCTTTGTGGAGAATGGATTCCCCTAGCTCTCCAATACCCTGGCCAGGGCGAACAGTTCCGGGTCAATAGACTTCTGCACGCCGACGACCTCGGTTAAAGGCGTCGTCGCGACCCGACCGCGCAGCATGCCCACGAGCACGCCCACCTCGCCCCGCGCCAGTGCCGCCACCGCCCCCGCTCCCAGCCGCGTCGCCAGCAGCCGGTCATAGGCTGTGGGGGCGCCGCCCCGCTGGACATGGCCGAGGGTGGTAGTGCGCAACTCAAACCCAATGCGCGCCCGATGCTGGCGGAAGTAGGCGGCCAGCGCCTCAGCGTCGTACTTGGCGCCCTCTGCGACGACCGCAATGGCGTGGGCCTTGCCGCGCTCATAGGCCGCACGCAAGCCCTGGGCCACCTCCTCCGGTGTGGTCTCTATCTCCGGAATGACGATCATCTCCGCGCCCCCGGCGATACCGGTCATCAACGCCAAATAGCCGCACTTCCGCCCCATGACCTCCACCAGGAAGGCGCGTTGGTGCGAGGAGGCGGTCGTCTTGAGGCGGTCAATCGCCTCCAGCGCAATGTTGAGCGCGGTATCTACGCCAATGGTGATGTCGCTGCCTGCCAGGTCGTTGTCAATGGTGGAGGCCACGCCCACGACCGGGAAGCCCATCTGCCAGAGGGCCAAGGCGCCGGCCTGCGAGCCATTGCCGCCGATGACGACCAGGGCATCAATATCCTGCTGGTGCAGGGCGCGCATCGCCTGGAGGCGGCCCTCCTCGGTCTGGAACTCCGGGGAGCGCGCGCTGCCCAGGATCGTGCCGCCTTGCTGGATGATGCCCCCCACCGAGCGGGCATTTAAAGGCTCAAACTGGCCCTGGATCAGGCCAACATAGCCCCGGCGCACGCCGAACACCTCCCAGCCCTCGCCCAGGGCGCAGCGGGTCACGGCGCGAATCGCCGCGTTCATGCCCGGCGCGTCCCCCCCACTGGTCAACACAGCGATCCGTCTCATGGTCTCATCACCCTGCCAGGCTATCCGCCCACCGTGTGCAGCTTGATAAAGTTGGTCGGCGTCTGCACGTCCACAGGCAAACCACCGGTCACCACCACCTGATCGCCGGGCTGCACCAGCCCGCGCGCCTTGAGGGCCTCCTCCACGCCGGCGAGCATCTCTTCAACGCTGGCCCGGTGCTCCAGCAGGCAGGGCACCACCCCCCAGGCCAGCGCCAGATAGCGCCGCACGCTCTCAAAGGGCGTGAAGGCCAGGATGGGCACATGGGGGCGTTCCTTGGACATCAGCCGCGCCGTGCGGCCCGTGCGCGTGAAGGCACAGATGGCGCGCACGTCCCGATCCTCCGCCAGTTCGCGGGCCGCCCGCACGATCGCCAGGGCATCGTCCTGGGTGGCACCCCGGTGCAGCACAGGGCTGCCCCAGCGCGCCAAATGGGCCTCCGCTTCCTCGGCGATGGCCGCCATCATCCTCACCGCCTCCACCGGATAAGCGCCCACGGCGGTCTCGCCGCTCAGCATGACCGCGTCTGTGCCGTCAAAGATGGCGTTAGCCACGTCGGAGGCCTCGGCCCGCGTCGGGCGCGGGTGGGTGATCATGCTCTCCAGCATCTGAGTGGCGGTGATGACAAAGCGCTGTTGGCGATTGGCGGCTTCAATGATGGTTTTCTGGGCGATGGGCACCTGCTGCGGCGAAAGCTCCACGCCCAGGTCGCCCCGCGCCACCATCACACCGTCGCAGGCCTCCAGGATGGCCTCCAGGTTGTCCAGCGCCTGGGGCTTCTCCAGCTTGGCAATGATGCCGGGGCCTTCACCTCTCATCTCCCCACCTTGAGGGGAACGGGATAAGGGCAACAGTTCAGCGACGGCCTGGCGCAACGCCAGCACATCCTCAGCGCGGCGAACGAAGCTGAGCGCCACGTAGTCCACGCCCTGCGCCAGCCCGAAGGCCAGGTCGTCGCGGTCCTTCTCGGTCAGCGCCGGGGCCTGCGTGGCAATACCAGGCAGGTTGATGCCCTTGTGCTCGCCAAGCAGGCCGCCGTGCACCACCCGTGTGATCACGTCCTGGCCCTGCACGGCCTCCACGCGCAACTCAATCAGCCCGTCATCCAGCAGGATACGGTCGCCGGGGTGCACGTCCTGGGGCAGACCGGCATAGGTCGTGGAGACCGCGCTGGCAGTGCCTGCCACCGGGCGCGTCGTCAGCGTGAAGGTGGCGCCATCCGCGAGCAGGACCGGGGCGCCGCCAGCCAGTGCCCCCGTACGTATCTTCGGCCCTTGCAAGTCCTGGAGGATGGCGACGGGCAGGTGCAGCCCGGCGGCGATCCGCCGGACGCGCTCCATCACCTGGGCGTGGCTCGCATGCGTGCCATGCGAGAAATTCAGGCGGATGACATCCACGCCGGCGCGGATGAGCGCCTCCAGCCGCTCCTCGCTCTCGCTGGCCGGGCCGATAGTGGCGACGATCTTCGTGCGGCGCATGGCTACCCTCTTAAAATAACACGTGCGGGCGCCCCGTCCGCGCCCACCAGCTTGAGCGGCAGGCACACGAGTTCATACGGGCCGGGTGGCACCTCGGCCAGGTTCAGGCCCTCCACAATCACCACGCCCGCGCTGAGGAGAATGCGGTGGGCCGGGTAAGGCTCCGCCCCCTGCGCCTCGTAGGGGTCCACCGAGAGGTAGTCCACACCGACCAGACGGACACCTCGCTCCGCCAGCCAGCGGGCGGCATCCGGCGCGAAGGCCACGAAGTCCGGCTGGAACTCGCCCGCTCTTGGCCCACTCCACAGGCGCGAATTGTCCGTCTTGAACAGCACGCGCCGGGCCTCGGCGGGCCAGTCCAGCGCGGCCAGGTCCGCCGAGGTAATCTGGCGCACGCCGGGGAGGGCGATGACATAGGCCGGGCCGATCAGCGCCTCCAACGGCAAGGCCTCCACAGTGGCCCCACCTGCGATCATATGATCGGGTGCGTCCACATGGGTGCCTGTGTGGGCGCTACAGGCCAGGCGCGTCAGGTTGATGCCCCGGGCCTCAAGGGTGGCTATCCGCTCCACCTCAGGCCGGGGGTCGCCCGGCCAGGTGACCAGATGGGTTGAAACAGGTAGCGAGATGTCGTAGATAGGCATGGTTATAAAGTGAAATAGCGGCTGAAATCCGGCGCCCAGCCGACCGCCGTGTAATCGCCGGAGGCCGGGTCCTGGACATATGTGCCGCGATAGCGCCCGGCGACGATGTCCTCCAGCGCCCCAACGAGCCCATCCACCTCCTCTGGGGTATTGTACATGCCGAAGCTGGCCCGCACCAGCCCCGGCATGGTGCGGCGGTCGCGCCGGAGCATGTCTTGACGCACGCGCTCCGCCTCTGCCTTATCTACCTTCAACAGATGCAAGACGTAAGGATGGGCGCAAAAGCAGCCGTTGCGCACGCCGATACCGTACTCTGTCCCCAGGATGGCCGCGACCAGGAAGTGGGAGGCGTTTTCCAGATTGAAGGGGATCACCCCCAGCCGGTGGGCAGCATGGGCTGGGTCGGGGTCCCCGTACAGGCGGATGCCAGGGACACGGGCCATACGCTCCAAGGCATAGGCGGTCAATTCGGCCTCGTGTGCAGCGATGGCCTCCATCCCGATAGCGTTGAGCGCCTGCATGGCGGCGGCCAGGGCCACCGCGCCGACGACATTGGGGCTGCCCGCCTCGTCCCGGTCAGGCGGATCGGCCCACTCCACCCAGTCGGTGGTGACGATCTCAATCGTGCCACCGCCGCGATAGTCCGGCTCGCCCCGTTCAAAGGTGTCGCGCCGCCCGACGAGCGCGCCTGTGCCCAGGGGGGCATACATCTTATGCGCCGACAGAGCGATGTAGTCCAGGTGCTCCGGATCGTCAAGGGGGCGCATGTCAATCCGGCGGTGGGGAGCGAGTTGGGCGCAGTCCACCGCGATCTGGGCGCCTGCGGCGTGTGCTTTGGCCGCCAGGCGATGGATCGGGTTGATATAGCCGGTCACGTTACTCGCGCCGCTGATCGCCACCAGCTTGACCCGCCCCTGATACTGGGCCAGCTTGCGGTCAAAGTCGGCCTCGTCCAACGCTCCGCGCGCATCCAGGCCGACGTGAACCACCTGGGCCACAGCCCGCCAGGGCAGGTCGTTGGAATGGTGCTCCATCAGCGAGACCAGGACGACATCGCCTGGGGCGAAGGGGAAACGGCGGGCCAGCTTGTTCAGCGCCTCGGTCGTGTTCTTGCCGAAGATCACCGTGTGCTCCTGGAGATTGGCGCCCACAAACTCAGCGACGATGCGGCGGGCGTCCTCATAGGCGCGGGTAGCGACATGGGATTTGAACCCCGCCCCCCGATGCACGCTGGCGTACCACTCCAGAAAGCGGTCCACCGTCTCTTTGACATCGCGCAGGATAGGGGTGCTGGCGGTGTTATCAAGGTTAATGTACGTGCGCTGGCTGCCGTCCAGGAGCGGCACCTGCCGGTCAATGCCCATGATGCGGGCGCGGATATGCTCCAGACGATAGCCGGTCTGCACAGAATGTAACCCCATTATACAATCCTCCTTGCGACATCTTGGGGTGTGGATAACTTCCTGACGGGTCGCCCATGATGGCATTTAACACATTGTCGGAATATATGGGGGATAAACCCCCGATTAGCCCCCATATCTAATCTCCCTTATGAATTATTAAAGGTTATCAGGCCCGTCTTAAAATTACGCCCTCCCCACTAGACAAAGCCCAGGTGTTGTTGTAGAATCGGAGAGTATGTGGGGGAAAGTGGGGCAAAGTGGGAGAGCCGCGATTGAGTGAACCGGACCGCCCTGCCGCTGAGATCGGCTTTATGTCCGAGTTCGTCCACACGCTGGACGACAAGGGCCGTCTCACGCTCCCGGCCCGGTACCGCGATGCGCTGGCGCCGGGAGTGGTGATCACACGCTGGTTTGATGGATGCCTGGCCATTTATCCCATCGCAACCTGGGCGGAGTTCGCCCGCAGGCTGGGTGCGCTCCAGGTGGCAGACGCCAAAGCCCGCCAGTTCCGCCGCCTGATCCTTTCAGGCGCCGTGGACGACGTACCCGATAGCGCCGGGCGCATCCTGATCCCCGCTTTCCTGCGTGACTATGCACAGCTTAACGGTGAAGTCGTCATTGCGGGCAACGGGCCTTATCTGGAAGTCTGGAACGCGGACCGCTGGTACAGCCAACTGCGCGCCTTCCGCGACGGCAGCATTGACCCGCAAACCTGGGCCGAGTTTGGTCTCTGATCAACCGGCGTGGGCTGACTCGGCCCACATCCCTGTTCTTTTCCAGGCCGTGTTGAGCGCCCTGGCGCCTCAGCCGGGGGGTCGCTTTATTGACGCCACCGTGGGCGCGGGCGGCCACGCCGCCGGCGTGCTCGCCGCCACCGCCCCCCACGGGCAGTTGCTCGGCCTGGATCGCGACCCGGCGGCGCTGGCGGTCGCCCGTGAGCGCCTCAGCACCTATGGCGAGCGGGTGCGCCTGGTCCAGGCCAGTTTCGCTGACCTGGCGGCCATCGCCCGCGCGCAGGGCTTTGTCGCGGTGGACGGCATCTTGTTTGATCTGGGCCTGTCGTCGCTGCAACTGGCCGATCCCAGCCGGGGCTTTTCCTTCCAGGCGGAGGGGCCGTTGGACATGCGCTTTGAGCCGACACAAGACCTGACCGCCGCCGACCTGGTCAACGAGTTGCCCGTGGACGACCTGGCGGAGCTATTATACCAATATGGGGAGGAGCGCGAAAGCCGCCGCATTGCCCGCGCTATCGTTCAGGCGCGGCCCATCCGCACCACGCGCCAGCTTGCCGCGGTCGTCGCCAGGGCCGTCGGCGGCAGACGCGGGCGCATTCACCCGGCCACGCGCACCTTTCAGGCGCTGCGCATCGCGGTCAATGACGAACTGGCCCAACTCCAGGCCGCCCTGCCCCAGGCAGTCGCCTTGCTCAGGCCGGGTGGTCGGCTGGCGGTGATCACCTTCCACTCGCTGGAGGACCGGATCGTGAAGGAGTTCATGCGGCGCGAGAGTCGTGACTGCATTTGTGCGCCGGGGCTGCCGGTCTGTGTCTGCGGCCACACAGCCAGCCTGCGCCTGATCACGCGCAAGCCGATCACCCCCTCTGCCGAGGAGGTGCAGGCCAACCCGCGCAGCCGCAGCGCCAAACTCCGGGTGGCGGAGAAGGTCGGAGGATAGCGCACATGGCCCAGCAGAAGCTCCGCATCAGCCAGAGTTGGAGCCGTGCCAAGCTGCGCCTGCGTATGCGCTCCTTGCGCGGTTGGGCGGTGGTGCTGTTGGTGGCGGCCTTCGTGGGCGCGGCCCAGCTCATCCAGGCCAGCCAGGCCGCCCGCGCCGGACGTGAGATTGAGCAGTTGAAGGCCCGCCAGGAACAATTGGCCCGCCAGAACGCCGAGTTAGAGGCCGAGTTGACCCGGCTGCGCGACCCCAGGCGGCTGGAGCAACGCGCCCGTGAACTGGGCTTTGTCCCGGCCACGGGCGAGCAGGTAGAGTATTTACCGGTGCCGATCCGATGAATCAGACTCCTCGTGGCCGCCTGGTTGTCATCGTCGCCGGCCTCGCCGCCGCCGCGCTCTTCGTCCTGGGCCGCCTGGTCATGCTCCAGGTGGCCCAACATGCCGAGTTTGAGCGGCTGGCCCAGGGCGTTCAGGTCATCTACCGGGATGTCTGGCCGGATCGGGGGCGCATCTTTGACCGCAACGGCAACCTGCTGGCGGGCAACATCACCGATTACCGCGTGGGCGCCTCCCCCCGCCTGATCGCCGATGCAGATCGGGCGGCTCAGGAACTGGCGCAGTTCCTGGATCGCCCGGTGGAGGACCTGGCCGCCAGCCTGAAGCGCAAGGAGGCCCCCTATGTCTTGCTGGCCGTGCCCGTCCAAAGCCAGGTAGGGCGGGCGATTGAGGCCCTGGACCTGAACGGTATCCAACTGGAGCCATTGGTGCGGCGCACCTACCCACACGGTCGTCTGGCCTCGCATCTGCTGGGCTTCGTCGGCCTGGACCGGCAAGGGTATGGCGGTGTGGAGGCCTATTATCAGCGCGAGTTGGCCGGCGAACCCGCGCTCTCGCCCACGCGCCACGACCCGCTGGGCCAGTCGCTCGGCCCGCGCCCGAAGCCGGGCCTGGACCTGATCCTGACGCTGGACCTGGACATTCAATACGTGGCGGAGACCACGCTGGCGCGGGCGCTGCAAGACACCGGCGCCAAGAGCGGCACGGTGATCGTTATGGACCCGCGCACAGGCGCCATCCTGGCGATGGCCAGCCTGCCCGATTACGACCCGAACGTGCCCCCTACCCGCGCCGACGAGGACGTGCGCCGCAACCCGGCCATCAGCGACCAGTATGAGCCAGGCTCAGTGTTTAAGATTCTGACGATGGCTATCGCGCTGGACCAGGGCGTGGTCACGCCGCAGACGACCTACACCGACCTGGGCTTCGTGGAGATCGGCGGGGCGCTCATCCGCAACTGGGACGGTCGCGTTTACGGCGAGCAGGATATGACCGGCCTGCTGGCGCACTCGCTCAATGTGGGGGCCGCGCTGGTGGCGAGTTGGATCGGCCCGGACCGGTTCTACGCCGGGTTGCAACGCTTCGGCATCGGCCAGCCCACCGGCGTGGACCTGGCCAACGAGGCCAGCGGTATCCTGCGCCTGCCGGGCGATGAGGACTGGCATGAGGCCGACCTGGCCACCAACGCCTTCGGCCAGGGCGTGGCGGTGACCCCGCTCCAGATGATCACGGCGGTGGCTGCGGTCGCCAATCACGGCGTGATGATGCAACCGCACGTGGTCAAGGAAACGGTCCAGGACGGGGTGCACCATGTCAATGTGCCCAGGCCGTCGCCCTACGCGCCGCAGGGCCAGGTGATCTCGCCCCAGGCCGCCGATCAACTCAGGGCCATGCTGGCCGAGGCGGTCAAGCGCGAGATCCGGCGGGCGCAGGTGCCGGGCTACGCCATCGCGGGCAAGACGGGCACGGCCCAGATCGCCCGCCCCGGCGGCTTCTACGACCCGGAGAAGACCATCGCCTCGTTCATCGGCTTCTTCCCGGTGGATGAGCCCCAGGCGATCATCCTGGTCAAGCTGGATGAACCGACCAGTTCGGAATGGGGCTCGCTGACCGCTGCGCCCGTGTTCAAGGCCCTGGCCGAACGTATCGCGGTCATCCTGGAGATCCCGCCGGACGAGGTGAGGAAGGTGGCGGAGGACGGTGGTGGAAATTAGCAGAGATTAGAGATGGACTAGGCGGTCCTCCGTCCGCGGTCGTACGATGTTGACGCTGGGACATATTCTGGAAGCTCTAACCGGCCAGGAAGTGAAGGCCCTGGCCCAGCCGATCTCGCAGGTGGTGATTGACTCCCGCCAGGCCACAGCGGGGGCGCTGTTCGTGGCCCTGCCGGGGGAGAAGGCCGATGGGCATGCCTTCGTCGGCGATGCCTTCAGCCGGGGCGCAATCGCCGCGCTGGTGATGCGGCTGCCGGAAGGGGTGACGTGCACATCACTGGACCTGCGCGATAAAGGTGCGCATCTAGAGCCGGAGGAACAGGTGACGTTGCCCGTCTGCCTGATCGTCGCGGACCCGCTGGCGGCGTTGCAACAGGCGGCGGCCTTCTGGCGGGCGCGGTTTAACCCCCGCGTGATCGGCATCACCGGCAGCGTGGGCAAGACAACCACGAAGGAGTTGGTGGCGGAGGTGTTGGCGCAGCGCTATCGCACGCTCAAAAGCGAGGCCAGCCACAACAACGAGATCGGCCTCCCGCTGACGCTCTTGCGCTTGACGCCCGCCGATCAGCGGGTGGTGGTGGAGATGGGCATGTACACCCGGGGCGAGATCGCCCACCTGGCTGCCATCGCCAGGCCGCATGTGGGCGTGGTCACGAACATCGGGCCGGTGCATCTGGAGCGCGCCGGTTCTATGGAGGCCATTATCAAAGCCAAGACCGAGTTGGTGGAGGCGCTGCCGCCCGCGCCGGAGGGCGTCGCCATCCTGAACTACGACGACGAACACGTGCGTGGCATGGCCGCCGCCACGCACGCGCACGTGTTCTTCTATGGGCTAGACCCCGCTGCCGACCTGTGGGCCGATGAGATTGAGAGCCAGGGATTGCAGGGTATCCGCTTCCGCCTGCACTTCCGCAACGAGGCGCTCAATGTGCGCGTGCCCCTGCTGGGCCAGCACAGCGTGCACACCGCGCTGCGGGCCACCGCCGTTGGCCTGGTGGAGGGGCTGACCTGGGAGGAGATCGTGCGCGGCCTGCAGGCGACCGGCCCGGCGCAGGTGCGCCTGGTGGCCGTGCCGGGGCCAGGCGGTGCCACCATCCTGGATGACACGTATAACGCCAGCCCCGCGTCTATGATCGCGGCGCTCAACCTGCTGGACGAACTGGACGGGCGCAAGATCGCGGTGCTGGGCGACATGCTGGAACTGGGGAGCTATGAACAGGAGGGGCACAAGCTCGTCGGGCGGCGGGCACGCGATGTCGCCCACATTCTGATCACCGTGGGCCAACGCGCCCGCATGATGGCAGAGGCAGCGCGGGATGTGGGCATGCCGTCGGAGCGCCTGATCGTGCTGGAGGATGTGGCGGAGGCGATTGAAGTGTTGCGCCCGCTGGTGAGCGCGGGTGACGTTGTGTTGATCAAGGGATCACGGGCACTGCACATGGAGCGGATCGTCGCCGCCCTGGGAAAGAGTGATTAATGGCCGTTGCGTTGTTGTTGGGTGGTGCGTCATTTCTGATGGCGGTGATCTGGGGCGGCCCACTCATTCGCCTGTTGCGTCACAAACGTATCGGAAAGCAAATCCGCATTGACGGGCCGCAGTCACACCAGATCAAGATGGGCACGCCGACGATGGGCGGGCTGATGATCGTCATCCCTATCACGCTGATCACCCTGGCACTGAACGCGGTGAACCTGCTCAGCGTGGCCGGGCTGATCCAGGTGCCGGAAGCGGACATTGTCTTCCGCCAGCGGCAGATCATCGGTGCGTCCATCCTGTTGCCGCTCATCGTGATGGACGGCTTCGCCATACTGGGGGCAGTGGACGATTGGGAAGGGATACGCGGGCGACCGGGCGTGGGGTTACTGGCGCGGCAGAAATTCCTCATCCAGGTGCTGTTGGCCGGGGCCGCCGCCATCGTCCTATATGTGACGGGCACGCACCATGTGCGTATCCCCGGCGTGCCGCTGCGCCTTGATCTCGGCCTGTTTTTCATCCCGATCGCTATCTTTGTGATCGTGGGCATGTCCAACGCAGCCAACTTCACCGATGGGCTGGATGGCCTGGCCGGGATCATTCTGGCCACCATCTTTGTGGGCTACGGCATCATCGCCTATCTGCAGCAGCAGGTGTACCTGTTGCGCTTTAGCTTCACCGTCGTGGGCGCATGTCTGGCCTTCCTGTGGTACAACGCCCACCCCGCCGAACTGTTCATGGGCGATACCGGCTCGCAGGCGCTGGGCGCGGCCATTGGCGCGGTGGCCTTGATGACCGAGCAATGGCCGCTGTTGCCGGTGATCGCTTTCATCCCGGTGGCCGAGACGCTGTCGGTGATGCTGCAGGTAGCCTACTTCAAGCTGACCAGGCGGCTCAAGGGGAACGGTAAGCGGCTGTTCAAGATGGCCCCGCTCCACCATCACTTTGAACTGTTGGGCTGGAGCGAGACCCAGGTCGTACAACGCTTCTGGCTGATCGCCTTGGTTTCAGGCATGGTCGGGATTGCGCTGGCGCTGATCTGACGGAGGACGGAGGACAATCGTCCGTCGTCTGTCGCAGGTATGACCGGTAGTTACGCAGGCAAGCGCGTCGTCATTCTGGGCCTGGCGCGCGAGGGAACAGCGCTGGCCCGCTACCTGGCGGAAGAAGGCGCGCAGGTGACGGTGAGCGACCTCCAGGGGCCGGAGGCGCTCCAGGCAAATATACAGGCCCTGAGCGGATTGGAGGTCAGTTTCGTGCTCGGCGAACATCCCCATACGCTACTGGATCAGGCCGATCTGCTGGCTCTGAGCGGCGGGGTGCCCAGGACGCAGCCCCTGGTGCGCGAGGCCATGCGACGCGGCATCCCTCTGACCAACGAGGCGCAGATCTTCCTGGAGAAGTGCCTGGCGCCGGTTATCGGCATTACCGGCTCGGCGGGCAAGACCACCACGACGACGCTGGTGGGCGAGATGTGCAAGGCGGCAGGTTTCACCACCTGGGTGGGCGGCAACATCGGCACCCCGCTCATTAAGGACGTGCGCCACATCCAGCCGACGGACAAGGTGGTGCTGGAACTCTCCTCGTTCCAACTGGAACTGATGACGCGCAGCCCGCACATCGCTGCGGTCTTGAACATCACGCCCAACCACCTGGACCGCCACACCAACATGGCGGAATACGTGGCGGCCAAGGCGCGCATCCTGCTGTACCAGACGCCGGAGGATGTGGCCGTGCTGGGCTACGACAACGCCTGGGCGCGGGCGCTGGCCTGGGAGGCGCGTGGGCGGGTGCTGTTCTTCAGCCTGGGGCAGGGGCTGGGCGAGGGGGCCTTCCGGCGCAACGGCGACCTGGTTCTGCGCGTGGACGGCCAGGAGCGGGTGATCTGCCGCACCAGCCAGGTGCGCCTGCTGGGCGATCATAACCTGCAGAATGTGCTGGCCGCCTGCGCCATCGCTTACGCCGCAGATGTGCCCCTCCAGGCCATGCAGCACGTCGCCCGCACCTTCAGCGGCGTGGAGCACCGGCTGGAGTTGGTGCGCACCCACAAGGGCGTGCGCTGGTATGACGATTCCATTGCCACCGCGCCGGAGCGCACGGTGGCGGCGCTCAAAGCGTTTAACGCACCGATCATCCTGCTGGCAGGCGGGCGCGACAAGAACCTGCCCTGGGACGAGATGGCCGCGCTGACCCGGCGCAAGGTGCGCCATCTGATCGTCTTCGGCGAGGCTGCCGACAAGATCGTGCAGGCCATCCGCGAGAGCGAGGCCAAAGACCCCAACGGCGCTCAGACGTTGCGGGGCATCCACCGCGCGGTGGACCTGGCGGATGCGGTGCATATCGCCGCCCGCCTGGCCCGCCCCGGCGATGTCGTCCTGCTCTCCCCCGGCGGCACCAGCTTTGACGCTTTCCGCGATTTCGCCGAGCGGGGGGATAAGTTCAAGGAGTACGTTCGGGCATTATAGTGCGCTCTTTAATTTTACCGCAGAGAACGCGGAGAGCGCAGAGGTTATATATAGAGATGACAGAAGAGGAGAGGCTTAACTGGATAACCGAGAATATTATCCGCTCTGCCATTGAGGTTCACCGTGCTCTGGGGCCTGGTTTACTTGAATCTGCTTATGAAGCGTGTCTGGCATTTGAGCTCTCGCAGCGCGGCCTGAAAGTGGAGCAACACAAGCCTCTACCTGTTGTGTATCGGGATGTGAAGCTAGAGTGCGGTTATCGTATTGATCTTCTGGTTGAAGACTCGGTTATTGTTGAGATCAAGGCTGTTGATGCTCTGATGTCTATCCATCAGGCTCAGTTGCTCTCCTATTTGAGGCTTTCAGGCTGTAAAGTCGGCCTGTTGATCAATTTTAACGTCAAAATTCTCAAGGACGGACTTCGCAGGGTCGTTAATGATTTTCCTGATCCTCCGCGTTCTCTGCGTGCTCTGCGGTGAATGTAAAAGGTGACAACGCTCACGACGGCAACGGTGGAACCGAAACGGCGGATGCGCGGGCTGGCGCTCGGCTTGGACTATGGGCTGGCGCTGGTGGTGGCCGCCCTGCTCATCCTCGGCCTGATGATGGTTTACAGCACCACCTTTGACTGGAGCCTGCAAGACTACGGCTCGCCCTACGCTATCTTCCTGCGCCAGGCGGCCTGGGTGGCTATCGGGCTGGCGGCGGCCACCGTGGTCTATCGCATCGGTTATGACAACCTGCGCCGCTTCAGTGTGCCGCTCATGGGCCTGGTGCTGCTGGGGCTGGTCGGCGTGCTTCTCATCGGCAAGACGGTGTTCGGCGCGCAGCGCACGCTGGCGGGCGCCTCTATCCAGCCGGGCGAACTGGCCAAGCTGGTGACGATCCTCTACCTGGCCGACTGGCTGTCGTCCAAAGGCGAGCGGCTGCGGCGCTTCGGCCTGGGGCTGGTGCCCTTCGCCATCGTCATCGGCCTGGTCGCCGGCCTGATCACGCTCCAGCCCGACCTGAGCATGGCCATCCTGATCGTGCTCGTGGCCGTGACCATGTTCTTCTATGCCGGGGCGAACCTGGTGCATCTGGGCATTGGCCTGGTCCTGGCCGCAGCGGCCTTCGCCACGCTCATTAAATATTATCCGCACTCGGCGGGGCGGCTGAACGCTTACCTGGCAGCGCTCAACGACCCCACCCAGGCAGGCTGGCATATCCAGCAGGTGTTGATCGCCCTGGGGTCGGGCGGGCTGTTCGGCAAGGGGCTGGGCCAGGGCATCCAGAAGTTCGGCATCCTGCCCACGCCCCACACGGACAGCGTTTTCGCGGTCATCGGCGAAGAGTTGGGCCTGTTGGGATGTGTGATTGTGGTGATCTTATTCGCCCTGTTAGCCTACCGCGGCTTTCGCATTGCGTTGCGAGTGGAAGACAGCTTCGGCTCGGTGCTCGCGGTGGGGATCACCTGTGCCTTGCTGTATGAGGCGCTCATTAACATTGCGGTGATGACAGCGCTGGTGCCTTTCACCGGGCTGCCGCTGCCGTTCATCAGCTATGGCGGCTCGTCCATGCTGGTGTCGTTGATCGGCGTCGGCCTGCTCCTGAGCATCTCAAAACGGGCCGCGCTGCCATCACCTCCGGAGGACCGTGCGGGTTCTGATCGCCGCCGGCGGGACCGGCGGGCACGTTTACCCGGCCCTCGCCGTCGTCCAGGCGCTTAGACCCTCACCCCACCCTCCCTCTCCCGAAGTCGCGGCTAAAGCCGTTCCCACAGGAGAGGGGAGCAGGGCAGTGGGGGCCGAGTTCCTGTGGGTCGGCGCCATCGGCGGCCTGGAGGAGGGGCTGGTGCGGCGGGCGGGGCTGCCCTTCGTGGCGATCCCCGGTGGCGGGCTGCACGGCGTGGGGCTGGGGCTTATGCTGCGGAACGCCGTGAAGCTCGTGCGCGGCTTCGTGCAGGCCTGGGGCATCGTCGGGCGCTTCCAGCCGGATGCGCTCTTCCTGACCGGGGGCTACGTCAGTGCGCCGGTGGCGCTGGCCTGCTGGCTCAGGCGTGTGCCCATCTTGATCTATCTGCCCGACGTGGAGCCGGGCCTGGCGATCAAGACGCTGGCGCATCTGGCGACGCGAGTGGCGGTGACTACAGAAGCCTCGCGGGCCTACCTGCCGCCGGAAAAAGTCATCGTCACCGGCTATCCGGTGCGGCCAACGCTGCGCGGCGTGGCCCGCGCAACGGCGCAACGCACATTCGGGCTGGACCCGGCGTTGAAGACTCTGCTCGTCCTGGGCGGCAGTCGCGGCGCCCGGAGTATCAACCAGGCCATCATGGCCATTCTGGAGGACGTGTTGGCGGAGTGCCAGGTGATCCATAGCAGCGGGACGCTGGATTGGGAGCAGGTGGCAGCGCGCCGCGAGACACTGCCCGCGGCGCTCAAGGCGCGCTACCACGCCTACCCCTACCTCCATGAGGAGATGGGGGCGGCGCTGGCGGCGGCGGACCTGGCCGTCTCGCGGGCGGGCGCCTCGGTGCTGGGCGAGTTCCCCCTGTTCGGCCTCCCCAGCATCTTGGTGCCTTACCCGCACGCCTGGCGCTACCAGCGCGTCAACGCCGATACGCTGGCGGCCCAGGGCGCGGCCATCCGGCTGGACGACGCCGACCTGCGCCAGAAGCTTCTGCCAACGGTGCAACGATTGCTCCGCGACGACGCTGCACGGGCGCAGATGGCCGCACGGGCGCGGGCGCTGGCCGTGCCAGATGCCGCCGAACGGCTGGCTGGCGCATTGAGGGCATTATGTTAGCCATACAGACGGTCTTCTGGATTTTCGTGCTGATGTTCGGGCTGATCGGCACCATGCGCGGCTGGGCCAAGGAGGTCGTGGCTACAGCGGGGATCGTGCTGGCCCTGTTCGCCATTGAGACATTCAACGACCCGATCCAACGCCTCCTGGCCGCTCAGCCCAATGCGGCCCAACGCTTCTACATCCAGTCGGTCCTGTTCCTGGCCTTTGTGCTCGCCGCCTATCAGGGACCGGCGCTGGTGCGCCTGGCCTCGCGGGGGAGCGCCAGCCCGCGCGCCAGCGAGGGCGTCCGCGACGCTCTGCTGGGGCTATTGGTGGGCCTGGCCAACGGCTATCTCGTGGCGGGGACGCTCTGGTATTACCTACACCAGCAAGGGTATCCGTTTCCGGCGAACATCATGCTGCCGCCGGCGACGGATTCCCCGGCAGCGGACCTGGTGGCCCGGCTGCCGCCTGCGCTGCTCAAGCCGTACCTGCCACCGGCGCTGATCATCCTGTTTATCTTCGTGATCGTGGCGATGGTGTGACCGGGGGACAGGAACGATCGGTTCACGCCCCACCCCCGCAAAGGGGGCAGGTTGGGGAGGGGGCGCCAGGGGTGAAAGCCATCCGGCTGCGCCCTGGGGCGCACATCCATTTCGTGGGCATCGGTGGCGCCGGGCTTTCGGCGATCGCCAGAGTGTTGCTGGAAGAGGGATATACCGTGTCCGGTTCTGATGTGGCAACCAACGCATTGACCGACGCGCTGGCGCTTCTGGGCGCGCGCATCTACCAGGGGCACCGCGCCGGGAACGTGGGCCGCGCGGACGCCGTGGTCATCTCCTCGGCGGTGCGCCCCGACAACCCGGAGATGGAGGCGGCTCAGGCCCAGGGCATCCCGGTGGTCAAACGCGCCGACTTCCTGGGCGAACTCATGGCCGGGCGGATCGGTATCTGCGTGGCCGGGACGCACGGCAAGACCACCACCACCGGCATGATCGCGCTGATCCTGATGGAGGCCGGGCAAGACCCCACCTTTGTCCTGGGGGGCGTGCTGAACGAACTGGGCACCAACGCACGGGCCGGGCAGGGCAAACCCTTCGTCATTGAGGCCGATGAGTATGACCGCATGTTCCTGGGGCTGAAGCCCACCATCGCTGTGGTCACGAATATTGAGCACGACCACCCCGACATCTACCCCACCCTGGACGATGTCAAGGCGGCCTTTCACGAATTCACCAACCTGGTCCCGGCGGAGGGCCTGCTGGTGGCCTGCTGGGACGACCCTGGGGCCAGGGAGTTGGGCCTGCTCCATGCCAAGTGGGGGCGCGTGGCCTTCTACGGCCTGGGGGAGGGCGCGGCTTGGCGGGCGCTGGACATCCGCCCCAACCAGGCGGGCGGCAGCGACTTCCTGGTGGAGCGCGACGGGGAGATGCTGGGGCTGGTGCGGCTGCGCGTGCCGGGCCTGCACAACGTGCGCAATGCGCTGGCAGCGCTGGCTGTGGCCGCCGAGATGGGCGTCCCCTTCCCGGTGGCCCGCGATGCGCTCACCGGCTTTCACGGCATGGGCCGTCGCTTTGAGGTCATCGGCGAGGCCGGCGGCGTGACCGTCGTGGACGACTACGCCCATCACCCCACCGAGGTCCGCGCCACGCTGGCGGCGGCGCGGCAGCGTTACCCCCAGGCGACGATCTGGGCCGTGTTCCAGCCGCACACCTTTACGCGCACGCGCGCCCTGCTGGAGGACTTCGCCCGGAGCTTTGACGACGCCGACCACGTGATCGTGACCGATATTTACGCCGCCCGCGAGCAGCCCATTCTGGGCATCACCGCCAAAGACCTGGTGGCGCGCATGAAGCACCGCAGCGCCCGCCACATCCCTACGCTGGCGCAGGTCACGGACGAACTCGCCCGGCGCGTCCGGCCCGGCGATGTGGTCATCACGCTGAGCGCAGGCGATGCTAACCAGGTGGGCCGCTGGCTGCTGGAGCGGCTCCAGGGCAACAACCGGCTGCCCCCGCTCCACCTGACCATCCTGGAAGCTATGGAGCGCGTCTTCCAGGAGGTGTTTGAGGACCGCTTCGCCAAGAATGAACCTCTGGCCCGCTACACCTCAGCGCGCATCGGCGGCCCGGCGGAGTACTTCGTCAACGCCCAGAACGTGGAGGACCTGGTTCGCGCGGTTAAGCTGGCGCGAGCACATCGCCTGCCCTATCTCATTCTGGGCGGCGGCTCCAATGTGCTCGTCTCCGACCGGGGCGTGCACGGACTGGTCATCCTGAACCGCGCCAAAGGCGTGCAATTCCGCCACAGTGGGGCCTGGGTGACCCTGCGGGCCGAGTCGGGCGCGACCCTGAGCATGCTGGCGCGACAATGCGTCAGTCGCGGCCTGGCCGGGCTGGAATGGGCCGTGAACGTGCCGGGGACGGTCGGCGGCGCGGTGTTCGGCAACGCCGGTGCACATGGCGGCGACATCGCCGGTTGCCTGCGCACGGCCACGATCCTGGACCCCGATGGGCGCATCCACACCTGGATGGTGGACGATCTGCAATACGAGTATCGGAACAGCCTGCTGGCCCGCGAGCTGCGGGCAGGCAAGGAGCCTCGCGTCGTGCTCGCCGCCGAATTCGCGCTCACCCCCCAGCCGGTTGACGCCCTGGAAGCGCGGGTCAACGCCTTTGTGGAGCACCGTAAGCGCACCCAGCCGCCAGGCGCGAGCATCGGCTCCATGTTTAAGAACCCGCCAGGGGATTACGCGGGCCGCCTGATTGACGCCGCCGGGCTGAAAGGCACGCGCATAGGCGATGCCGAGATCTCGCCCGTCCACGCCAACTTTTTCATCAATCACGGCCAGGCCCGCGCCAGCGATGTCAAGGCGCTGATTGACCTGGCACGAACGCGGGTGCGCGAGTTGTTCAGCGTGGAGTTGGAACTGGAGATTTGGCTGGTCGGCGAGTGGTGACTTTGGAGGCATTCTGAGGAACTCATAGAAGCTCAGAATGCCTATGAGGTCGTGAGGTCATCTCATGAAGCGAAAGATTCGCGTCGGGGTCATTTTCGGCGGCCGCAGCAGCGAGCATGAGGTCTCGCTCATGTCCGCGCGCTCGGTGATGGCCGCAATGGACCAGACAAAGTATGAGATCATCCCCATCGGCATCACCAAAACGGGGCGCTGGCTGACGAGCGGTGACCCCATGCTGCAGTTGACGGCAGGCAGCGCGGCAGCGGAAACGCCGCACCCCTCCCAGGAGGCGGCCACCCCTGAAGCACCGGACGGGGCGCCGAAGTCGGAGGCGCTGGTGGCGATTGCGGGGGCCTCGTTGTCGGCACGGCCCTCGCCCATCAGCGAGATAGATGTCATCTTCCCGGTGCTGCATGGGCCGTATGGGGAAGACGGCACGATCCAGGGGCTGTTGGAGCTGGCCGACATCCCCTATGTGGGCGCAGGCGTGCTGGCCTCGGCGGTGGGCATGGACAAGGTGCTGTTTAAGGACCTGATGCGCGCCCACAATATCCCGGTGGCGGACTACCGGCTGGTGTTGCGCTCGCGCTGGGAGCGCGATCCGGAAACGGTCATGGACGAACTGGAGGCGGCCTTCCCCTACCCCATGTTCGTTAAACCGGCCAACCTGGGCTCCAGCGTAGGCGTGACCAAAGCGCACAACCGTGCGGAACTGGCCGCCGGGCTGGCCGAGGCGGCGCAATACGACCGGCGGCTGCTGGTGGAGCGCGGCCTGGATGCCCGCGAGATTGAGGTCAGCGTGCTGGGCAATGAGGACCCCATCGCCTCCGTCCCCGGCGAGATCATCCCCAGCCGCGAGTTCTACGACTACGCCGCCAAGTACCTGGACAACGCCTCGGAGTTGCTCATCCCGGCCCCCATCCCGCCGGAGACGGCGGAGCGGGCACGCGAACTGGCGCTGCGGGTGTACCGGGCTGTGGACGGCGCGGGCATGGCGCGGGTGGACTTTTTGCTGGAGCGCACGACGGGGGAGCTATACGTGGGCGAGATCAACACGATCCCGGGCTTCACCGCTATCAGTATGTACCCGAAGCTGTGGGAGGCCAGCGGCATCCCCTACAGCGAGTTGATTGACCGCCTGATTCAACTGGCGCTGGAGCGGCACGCGCAGAAGCAGCGGTCGCGCACGGATGACGAGGCGGAGGCCGATGGCTGATAGCGCTATGGTGCGTAAGCGCAGTCGTCGCCGCCAGGCGCGGGGGCAGCGCTTTGGCCTGGCCGTGCCGCGCCTAGCGATGCCTGCCGTCAGGCAGAATACGGTATTCAACGGATTCTCTACAGGGATCAAGGAAACCTCGCGGCTAAAGCCGTTCCTCCATCGCCGTCCGACCTGGGCGCACGCCCTCAGCCTGCTGCTGTTGGCCCTGTGCCTGGGCTTCATGGGGGTCATCGTACAAGGGGATAAGTATTATGTCGTGTCACCGGAGATCAGCGGGACGCGGTTCGTGCCCCCGGAGGAAATTGCCAGCGCCGCCGCGGTGAACGGCCTGCACGCCTTTTGGGTGGAGCCGGCCCAGATTGAGGCGGCTGTCCGCCAGGTGCCCAACGTGGCCGACGTCAGAGTGCGCGCTGCCTGGCCCAACCGCGTCACCATTGAGGTCACCGAGCGCGAACCGGTGCTGCTGTGGATGGACGGCCAGACGGCGCAGTGGGCCGACGCGACGGGCCATCTGATGCCTGTGCGTGGCCAGGTAGAGGGGCTGTTGACGGTGGTGGCCGAGGAAGGCGCGATCGGTGCCCAGACGATGGAGAAGCTACCGGAGGCCCTGATCGCCGGGGCGCTGGCCTTGCACGCACTCGTCCCTCAGGCCAGGGAATTGCGCTACGCTCCATCCGGCGGGCTGGCCTTTGAAGACGCTCGCGGCTGGACAGCTTATTTCGGCGTCGGGAACGACATGGCCCAGAAGCTGGTGATTTACAATGCGCTCGTCGCCAGCCTGGAGGCGCGCGGCCTGCGCCCGCTGGCACTGGTGGTGGAGGATGTCCGCCACCCTTATTACCGGCTACCGCCGCCGCCGACACCGACACCATAGCCGTGAAACGTGATATGACGTTTCACGTTTTGCGAACGCAGTGAGGGGGAGAAGTTTATGAGCACACCACACACACTTGTGGGAATAGACGTGGGCACAACCAAAGTCTGCGCGCTCATCGGCGAGGTGGGCGAGGGGGGGGCATTGCAGATCGTCGGCGTGGGCGTTTCCCCTTCACGGGGCCTGCGCAAGGGCAACGTCGTTAACGTGGCCGAGACGATCGCGGCCATCGCTGCCGCGGTGGAGCGGGCGGAGCGCATCTCCGGCTATGAGATCGGTCGGGCCTATGTCAGCCTGGCGGGGGAGCACGTCAGCGCGTTGAACAGCCGAGGGGTCGTGGCCATCACGCGCAGCGATCACGCCATTGACCAGGAGCACGTGGAGCGCGCCCTGGCCGACGCCCAGGCTATCGCCATCCCCCACAACCGCCAGGTGATTCACATCATCCCGCGCGGCTACACGCTGGACGGCCAGGAGGGGGTGCACAGCCCGACGGGCATGTACGGCTTCAAGCTGGAGGTGGAAGCGCATATTATCACGGCGTCGGCGGCCTCCGTGCAGAACCTGGCCCAGTGCGTGCGCGGCGCCGGGGTGGAGGTGGACGAGTTCGTGATCAACCCGCTGGCCTCCGGCGAGGCCGTGCTCAGCCCCAGCGAGCGCAACATGGGCGTGGTGCTCGCCGACATCGGCGGCGGCACGACCGACATCGGCATCTTCATTGACGGCACGCTCTGGCACACGGCCATCCTGCCGGTGGGGGGCAACCAGGTGACCAACGATATCGCTATGGGGCTACGCCTGCCTTTTGACACCGCCGAGGCCATCAAGATTGAGCACGGCCATGCCCTCCCCGACGCCGTGCCCTCCGGGGCGACGTTCAGCGTCAAGGCGTTTGGCGACAATGGCGCCCAGACGATCAGCCGCCGCGACCTGGCCGTGATCATCTCAGCGCGGGTGGAGGAAATCTTTGAGCTGATCCTGCGTGAGATCAAACGCTCCGGCTACGACAGTATGCTGCCGGCGGGCGTCGTCCTGTGTGGGGGGACGAGCCTGCTGCCGGGGATACGCGAACTGGGGCGCGAGGTCTTGGGGCTGCCGGTGCGCATCGCCACCCCCGGCGACCTGAGCGGGCTGACCGATACGCTCTCCAGCCCGGCCTATGCCACCAGCGTTGGGTTGCTGCGCTGGGGCATGCGCGAAGACACCCTCGTGCTCCGCCCCCACGAGCGCGAGCGGGTGCGGCGCGGCCTGTTTAGCAACCGGATTAAGGGGGTGCTCAAAGCCCTCTTGCCGGGGTAACCCGGTCGCCAGGAGTCAGTAGTCAGACTGTCAGAGGCCGGACGGCTGACTGCTGACTCCTGACGACTGACAGTTTCAAGACAGGAGGAAAGCCATGCAGCGGACACAGGACATTGAAAACTTTGCCCAGATCAAAGTGATCGGGGTAGGCGGCGGAGGCCAGAACGCTGTCAATCGTATGTTAGAGGAGGGCCTGAACGGCATTGAGTTCATCGCGGTGAACACGGACGGCCAGGCGTTGATGCTCTCCCAGGCGCCTAAGAAGGTGCGCATTGGCGACAAGCTCACGCGCGGCCTCGGCGCGGGCGGCAACCCGGAGATCGGCGAGAAGGCCGCCGAGGAGTCGGCGGACGATCTCTATGAGATCTGCAAAGGGGCCGACATGATCTTTATCACCTGCGGTATGGGCGGGGGCACGGGCAGCGGCGCCGCCCCGGTGATCGCCCGCATCGCCAGGGAGGTCAACGCCCTGACCATCGGCGTAGTCACCCGGCCCTTCAGCTTTGAGGGCAAACGCCGACAAGAGATCGCCGAAGCAGGCATTGAGCGGTTGAAGGAGCATGTGGACACCTTGATCGTCATCCCCAATGACCGCCTGCTCCAGATCGTGGACAAGAAAGCCTCGCTGCAAGCGGCTTTCCGCGTGGCCGATGATGTGCTGCGCCAGGGCATCCAGGGCATCTCCGAGCTGATCACCGTGCCGGGGCTGATCAACCTGGACTTCGCCGATGTGCGCACGATCATGTCGGAGGGCGGGGCAGCGCTGATGGCCGTAGGCACGGGCACAGGCGACGACCGGGCGCGCAAGGCCGCCGAAGCCGCCATCTCCAGCCACCTGCTGGATGTGACTATTGACGGCGCACGGGGCATCCTGTTCAACGTCACCGGCGGCCCGGACATGACCCTGTTTGAGGTGTACGAAGCCGCCGAGATCATCAAGGGCACAGCGCATCCCGACGCCAACATGATCTTCGGCGCGGTGGTAGACGAGAGCATGCGCGACCAGATCCGCGTGACGGTGATCGCCACCGGCTTTGAGCGCACGAATGGCCCGTTGCGCCCGGTGGTGCTGGCCTCCACGCCCGCCCAAGCGCCGGGCGCGCGCGAACGCCCCGCGCCAGAGCCGTCCCGGCCCGCCACGCAGAGCGACACGCGCATGACGGCCGGGGCGAACCTCTCCCCTGGGCGCGGCGGGGAGCCGGCGCGGCAGGAGCCCCCCCTCCGGCGCGAACCGCCGCTGTATGAGGAGGATTTGGTTGCGCCGCCGGAACGCCCTCGGCGCGATGCCGACTTTGATAAGAGCGACCTGGATATTCCGGCCTTCCTCCGCCGCCGCACACGCTAGGTGCGGGGTCATCAGCCGCCAGGAGTTCACCCGCCGGCCGCCAGCCGCCAGGGGTCACGGGTCTGATCCCCGGCCCCTGGCGGCTGGCCGATTTTTTAAGATATCGTTTCCATTCCGGCCCTTGACACTGGCATATCTTGTGCTATAATGTAATTGTTCTCCAAGATATGGGGGATGGAGATAGGTCTCTCCAGGCATGGTTGACGGCGTGCTCACCTCACTTCCTGTGTTGACCCGGCGCTCCCCAGGGGGCAGCGTCAGCGGACCTTCTGCTCTGCCACGCCTGAATCTGGAAATATACCCTTAAGCCCGGCGCGAACCTGCGCGCCCGCCCTGTGCCCTTCCCGCGACGGAGGCGGAACGTGAACAGAGACGGGCGCTGTTGTGGTCTCTCAGAGACGCGTCATGACGAGGAGGGGCGAAACGCCCGCGATGAACGGTGAAGTGTCCATACTGCAGCAGTGCGAAGACGCAGGTCATTGATACCACCCACGATGCGCGGGGCGGCATCCGGCGGCGGCGCGTGTGTAAGAACTGCGGTCGGCGCTTCTCCAGCTATGAGCGCGCGGTGCTGGCCACACCCGCGCTCATCAAGCGCGATGGACGGCGGGAGGAGTTTGACCGCGAGAAGCTGATGCGCGGCATCCGCGTCGCCATCGGCAAACGCCCGGTGGCCCAGGCCGATATTGAGCGGCTGGTGGGCGAGATTGAGGCCAAGCTCCAGGCCATGGGCAAGGCCGAGGTGGAGTCCCGTGTCGTCGGGGACATGGTGATGGAGGGTCTACGTGAGCTAGACGCCCTCGCCTATATCCGCTACGCCATCGTCTACCTGGAGATGTCCGACCTGGAGACGGTGCGGCGGGAGATCGATCGGCTGCTGGAGCAGTCAGAGTCGGCTGGAAAGCCACGCAAGGAATAAACCACCTGGGAGGTTTGTTAAGGAGGAGGACCATGACAGAACGTACCCTAGATCAGGCACATGGCGCCAACGGTGGACGCCCGCCGTTGACGGAGATCCCATTAACGGAGAACGCGCGTATCGTTCTGGAGAAGCGCTATCTGCGGCGCGGCGAGGACGGCAAGCCCATTGAGACCATCCCGGAGATGTTCTGGCGGGTCGCCAGCCACATTGCCGCGCCCGATGCCGAATACGGTAAGGACGCCTACGCCACCAGCGAGGCGTTTTACGAACTGTTGACCAGCCTGCGCTTCTTCCCCAACTCGCCCACCTTCACCGGCGCAGGCACACCGCTGGGCCAGCTTGCGGCATGCTTCACCGCAGATATGCGTGTCACGACTGAGCAGGGTGTGAAGCGTATCGCCGATCTCCAGATCGGCGACCGCGTCTTGACCCACCTGGGCCGCTATCGGCCAGTCACCGAACTCCATCAGCGCGCCTACAGCGGCACGCTCCTACGCCTCAAGATCAAGCTCATCGGCACGACCCTGGAAGTGACGCCAGAGCATCCTATCATGACGCCCGCTGGTTGGGTCCGGGCGAGCGAACTGCGTGTCGGCGACAAGGTCGCTGTCGGTATACCCCAGGGCGTCCGCCTTATCCCCCACTTTGACCTGGCCGAATCCGTGTACGCGGATGAACTGGAGATGCAAGTCGCGGAAGCCACCGTGCGTGTACGCCGTCCCAGCGCCTATCAGAACTCCGGGCGCCAGGCTACCTGGGTCAATCGTTTCATTGAACTCACGCCGGACCTCGCTCGGCTGTGCGGCTATTATGTCGCGGAGGGGACGCTTGGCCCAGATGAGCAATATGTCCGCTTTACCCTGGGTCGGCATGAGGTCGCCTATCAAGACGACATCAGCCGTCTGGTTGAGCAGATTTTTAATGTTGCACCCAATCGGTCGCACTCCAATCGGGGCAGTTGGACAAACATCAACGTCTATAGTCGGGCAGTGGCCAGTTGGTTCCGCAACCACTTTGGTCACCACTCCTATGGAAAACGGATACCCACCTGGTTACAGTACGCGCCAATGGAGATCCAGCGGGCGTTCCTGGTGGGCCTTATGCGCGGTGACGGCCTGTACTGGGAAACGGTTTATAAGGCCCCTGATCGGAAATCGCCACACATCGTGCGAGCACTACGTGTGACGCTCAGCAACCCCGGGCTGGTTCAGCAAGTCTGGCAGATGTGCCTGCGTCTGGGGTACGATGCCGCTATCCGGCCGGTGGATACGACTTACGTGACCGAAAACGCGCAGGCGTCAGCTCAGATCAGCCTGCCCCCGCTCCAATCCCGCGATCTCGTTCGGGAAGCCTTCGGCGTTGATCTGCCTGAGCCGGATATGCGCTATATTCGCAACTCTGTAACACGGCAGGGGGACGTCGTCTATTTTGAGGTTCAGAGCATTGAGGCTGAAGACTACGCAGGCATCGTCTATAACTGTGAAGTGGATGAAGACCACTCTTACGTCACAGAGGGCATCGTTGTCCACAATTGCTTTGTGCTCCCCATCTCCGACGACCTGGGCCGGGCCAGCGACGGCATCTTCCAAACGCTGCGCGACGCGGCGCTCATCCAGCAGACCGGCGGCGGCAACGGCTTCTCCTTCTCGCGGCTGCGGCCCAAGGGCGACATCGTCAGGACCAGCGCGGGCCGCGCCACCGGGCCGGTGGGCTTCCTCAGAGTCTATGACAAAGCCTTCGGCGAGGTGGCCCAGGGTGGAACCCGACGTGGGGCCAATATGGCCGTGCTGCGGGTGGACCACCCCGACATTGAGGAGTTCATTGGCTGCAAGGAAGACGAGAACCAGATCACCAACTTCAACATCAGCGTGGCCATCACCGATGCCTTCATGCGCGCGGTGGAGAACGACGAGCCTTTTGACCTGATCAACCCCCGCGATGGCAAAGTGTGGAAGACCGTGCGGGCACGGGACCTGTTTGACAAGATCATCAAGCACGCCCACCATAACGGCGAGCCGGGCGCGCTCTTCATTGACACCGCCAACCGTAGCAACCCCCTCCCGCATCTATATCAGCTTGAGGCCACTAATCCGTGCGTTACAGGTGATACACTGGTCGCGACACCCTCTGGCTGGCGGCGGGCCGATCAGATTCGCGAGGGCGATGAGATCTGCACCGTTCTGGGCACCGGACGCGTAGCTGCAGTTGAGGTCAATGAAGCGGTTCCCGTCTTTGATGTGTATCTGTCGGACGGTGCCGTTGTGCGGGTGACAGCCTCTCATCAGTTCCATGCCCGCGACTCACGTACGAAGTTCTTTGAGGCGCGCAGAGTGGATGAACTCAAACCCGGCGATTGGATTCGGGTCTATCGGTCGGTGGTCCCTAATAACCCGGTGCCTCCAACGTCGGCCGATCTGACCGATCGCGAGTATGGTTTCCTGGTAGGAGTGCTGGTAGGCGATGGATGCTATACCCCCCACGCGCTGTCCAAGAATGTTGTGCGCCTGAGCACACACGCCGATGATGTGGAGTGGAATGACCTGTTGCAGCGCGCTTTTGCCAAAGTGGGTGTAGAAAAGATGTATACCTACGTCAACGCAGGCAGCCACTCCATGATGATGGATCCTAAGCCAGGGCGTGTCATTGCCGATTGGGTCAGGTCGCTGCCGCTTGAACCCTGTCGCGGTCCGGAGAAGCGACTGCCGGAGGTGTACATCAACAGTAACCGCGAATTCCTCATCGGACTGTTGGATGGGCTATTCTCCACAGATGGCAGTGTGGACCTACAAAGCAATCATCCCCTCCTACGCTTCCACACGTCCAGCCTTGAACTTGCCCGGCAGGTGCGCCGTATCTTGCTGATGTTTGGCGTGTATGCGCGGATCTCAACGAGCCAGCGCAAACGGCACGATCTCAACGGGCGAGTTATCCGCCACGACCGCCCGAAATACGATGTCACGATCTCAGGCGAGAGCCTCGGGCGCTTCTTTGAGCAGATCCCGCTCAGCCATCCTGGCAAGAGAATGCGGTTAGAGGAAGCGGCTTTGAAGGCGAACCTCACAGGCGGTAATTGGGCCGCGAAGGTAGTCAAGATTGAACCAGCAGGCGTGGCGACTGTGTACGACATCTACGAGCCAAAGAGTGATACATGGATTACTGAGGGCTTTGTATCACGTGGATGTGGAGAGCAGTGGCTTGGGCCTTACGAAAATTGCTGCCTGGGGTCCATCAACCTGGCCAAGCACGTCACGCCCGAAGGCAAGGTGGACTGGGAGAAGCTGCGCGAGACGATTGTGCTTTCCACCCACTTCCTGGACAACGTCGTCAGCGCCAACAAGTACGTCCCGGCGGTGCCCCAGCTTAAAGAGGCCGCCCTGCGCGCCCGGCGTATCGGCCTGGGCATCATGGCCCTGGGCGACCTCATGTACCACATGGGCATCCGCTACGGCTCGGAGGAGGCGCAAGAGTTCGCCGCCCAGGTCATGGAGTTCGTGCGCTACCACGCCATGAAGACCTCCATTGAGCTGGCCAAGGAGCGCGGCCCCTTCCCGGCCATCAAGGGCAGCATCTACGACCCGGAGAACCTCAAGTGGACACCGCCCAAGCCGCTGAAGCCTTACACCCATGACTTCGGCCGCCCGCCGGTGAACTGGGACGAGATCGTGGAGGGCATCAAGCAGTACGGCATCCGCAACGCCGCCCAGACGACCATTGCCCCCACCGGCTGTTTGGTACCCGGAACGCTGGTTGCAACTGATCAGGGCCTGTTGCCGATTGAGCTTCTTGGCGATCCCAGAGGTGAGCGCTGGCAGGAGATTAACCTCGCGGTGGCTTCGGAGGGCGGTGTCCGACCTGCCACACAGTTCTATGTGAATGGTCGTGCCCATACCCTACGCGTGATCACACGGCGTGGCTACACGCTTCAAGGCACGGAGGGACATCGCATTCGGGTCTGGCAGAAGGGGGCATGGGTATGGCGGCGGATGGATGAGTTACGCCCTGGGATGATCGTGCCTCTTCAGGCAACTGGCTTGATTGGGCAGCCTCGCCGGGTTCGCCTAGATACCACACTTGTTACCAACCTCCATGCTAGCCCAATTACCTTGCCTGACGAAGTAACCCCCGACCTGGCTTACCTTGTCGGCTTCTTCATGGGAGATGGGAGTCTGAAGGAACGTTCCTTGCGCTTCAGCCTCTCTGACCCGACCCTGCGAGACAGGTTGACCACCCTGCTCAAGAGAGTTTTCGACTGCACCCCTATCGTCAGCAAGGACGATCGGAGTTCCGGCCTGGAGAGTTTAGAGGTACATTCGCTGAATTTGGTCGCTTTCTGGCGACGTAACGGCTTTGCCAAAGAGCCTGCTGATCCGGAGCACAAGGGGAAGGGCTATCGCCCCCATATTCCTCTGGCCATCCTGCGTACCAATAACCGCCAGGTCTATGCAGCTTTTCTGGCAGGCTTGTTTGACGCTGACGCCAGCTTACACCGTGGATATTTGTTGACATGGACAACCACCGATCAAACCTTTCATGACCAAGTGAAGGTGCTGCTGCTGACTTTAGGCATCCTGACCACCTCAGATCGGCAGATCACCGGGTGGGGACAATCCACCATCTATCGTCTCCGCGTTGCCCATGCCGAAGCGGCTCTGCGATTAGCGAAGGAACTGTCCTACTTATGTCGGGTAATTCCGACCAATGGCCATGTACGTCGTCATACACTGGCTGATACTGTTCCGCTCACGACGGATCAGGCACACCAACTCCTTTCTCTCGCCGGTAATGAGCGGGAGCGGTGGAATGTTTGGGCCTGGCAGCAACGGCAGCGGATCTCTAGAGAGAGCTTACGTACGTTTGTGACTGCGCATCGTGCTGAGATGTTGGCGCCAGACCTGCGCGAGTTGGTGGAAGCGGTTGAATCCCCGATCTTCTATGATGAGATTCAGGCGGTAGAGGATGGGGGCTGGCAGGAGACGTATGATCTCTCCGTGCCCGCCACCCATGCCTATGTCGCCAATGGATTCATTAGCCACAACACCATTGCCACCGTCGCAGGCTGCGAAGCCTACGGCTGCGAGCCGGTCTTTGCGCTGGCCTACATCCGCCACGTCAACGACAACGGCCGCGACCTGGAGTTGCGCTACACCAGCCCATTGTTTGAGCAGGCGCTGATCAAGGCCGGGCTGGACGAAGAGACCCGCAGGCGCATCGTTGACGAGGTCATCCGCAAGGGCACCTGCCAGCATATCACCGAACTGCCGGAGCACATCCGCCACACCTTCGTCGTGTCGCAGGACATCACGGCAGAGGAGCATGTGTATATGCAGGCCGCGCTCCAGGCCTTCGTGGATAACTCTATTTCCAAGACGATCAACTTCCCCGCCACCGCGACCGAGAAGGACGTGGCCGATGCCTACTTCCTGGCCTGGAAGCTGGGCTGCAAGGGCCTGACGGTTTACGTGACCGGCTCGCGGGAGAAGGTGGTTTTGGAGACGTTGGAGACGAAAGAAAAGAAAGAGAAGGAGGCCGCGGTGCCGCCACCTGCCGCCGCGCCCACCGCGCCTGCCGCACCCGCCCCACCTCCTGCGGAGCAACCGGCGCAGCCCTTGCCGGTGATCATGAAGCCGCGCCCGCGCTGGCTGCCGGGCCGCACCTATCGCGTGCCCACGCCCCTGGGCACGGCCTTCATCACCATCAACGAGAACGGCGGCGGCCAGCCCTTTGAGGTGTTCATGAACGTGGGCAAGGCCGGCTCGGACACTGCGGCGGTGGCCGAGGCCATGGGCCGCCTGATCTCGCTCGTCCTGCGCCTGCCCTCGCCCATGTCGGCGATGACCCGGCTGCGCCAGGTGATTGACCAGTTGAGCGGCATCGGCGGCGGGCGCCCCATGGGCTTTGGGGCACAGCGCGTGCGCTCGCTGCCCGACGGCGTGGCCCAGGCCCTGGCCGACTACCTGGGCGACAAAGAGGGCGAGGGCGAGGTGGTACCCGCCGCCGTGCCGGAGGCGCCGCAGCCGGTGCAACTCGCCTTTGAGATCGGCGACCTGTGCCCGGAGTGCGGCCAGGCCACCCTGGTGAGCGAGGAAGGCTGCCGCAGGTGCTACACCTGTGGGTTTACGGAGTGCTGAGCAAAGTGCTGACCCTGGTTAAACGGCTTGAGACTCAGGGGGCGGGCGAACCCTTGCTCGCCCCCGGTTCGCTAATCGGAGAGCTCTTTTGAATTACCAAATAATAGCCCATTATAGAGGCTTAACTGTGATAAAAAGTGACCTTCCTTTCGGAAGTGAATTTTCACCGAACCAAACAGATCTCATCCGCGTCTTAGAACTAGCGCGAGAGCACAGTGGAGATTGGCGTGCACTTGAAGATGCCATACGACGAGAATATTTTGACTCTCATCCCACCAGCGAATATAACCGCAGAAAACTGGCAAACAACTGTAAGTTGGGAATGATCGCTTATGGCGTTCTTCACCGGGACGGAACATTGACTGATGTCGGTAAGCAGTTATTGTCGCTCAAAGAGACACCCGACAAGATGTATGAGCTCTTTGCACAGCATATCCTTCTGAACCTCAAAGGCCTGATAGTTATACAAACAGTTCAAGATATGCAGGCGCGTGGTGAGAGAGTTGATCTGCGAAAACTACGCGAGTGGCTTGCAGAGCGAGGTATCTTCTTCCCCCGGGGTGGGAAGCATCCGAGTATCATGCGCTTGTGGCTTGAGAAAGCAGGGGTAGTTACTTCTGATAATTGGCAGATAGATATTAACCGCCTCAACGAAGTAATTGGTGTGTCTGTAGACACTATAGATGAACTCTCTATGTTTACTAAAGAGCAAAAGGCTTTTCTGAAAACTCTGGCAAATATAGGGGGGACTGGGCCTTACTGGTCTAACGAGGTGGAGAAACTAGCAACCACTTTATATGGTGTAAAATTTGATGAAAAGAATCTGCCCAAGACTGTGCTTTATCCACTTGAAAAGGCAGGCTATATCACCCTCGAAAGAGGAACTAAAGTCACAGGTCGGGGTGCTAAACCATTTCAGATTAGGCTCACTGAGAAAATGAGAGCTGAGCTAGTTGCTCCCATTATTGAAGCACTCGAAAGTCAGACCCATTCTGATCTCCGTCCTATGTTAAGGAAGTCTCTTACTGAAATACTGGGGGAGCTATCGTCGGCTGATAGGCATATCAAAGGGTTAGCTTTGGAAGCGCTTGCTTTCTACCTTATGAGGTTGATCGACCTAAAGTATGTGGCAACTCGGCTCCGCGGTCAGGTCACAGGTGGAGCAGAGGTCGATCTCATTTTTGAGGGAGCTCGTTTGATTTTCTCTCGTTGGCAAATACAATGCAAAAATACTCAAACTATCTCTCTTGATGATGTCGCCAAAGAAATTGGACTTACATTCCAACTTAAGTCCAATGTTGTTATGATTGTCTCGACTGGTAATATCGGTGCTGAGGCGAGAAAATATGCTCAGCAGGTAATGAGTATGACTAACTTGAACATTGTCCTTTTTGATTCAAATGACCTTCAGAAAATCGCACGTAACCCTACATTTATAGCTGACGCCCTAAATAGAGAGGCTAGACATGCAATGGAGATAAAGAAGTTAGACTTGTAGGGAGGAAATATGCTAAGCGGCATTGCTCCCTATTACGAGACCCAATATGGGGCAGCTTACTTAGGTGATGCTAGAGAGATTCTTTCAGATCAATCTCTGGAAGGCACAGTTGATCTCATTATGACATCTCCGCCCTTTGCATTACGCCGCAAAAAGGAATACGGCAATGTTAATGCAGCTGAATATGTGGCATGGTTCCTGGAATTCGCACGCATTTTCCATAGGATACTTAAGCCGAAAGGCAGTCTTGTGATTGATATAGGTGGTAGTTGGAATCACGGCCAACCGACTAGAAGTCTCTATCATTATGAACTTTTAATAGAGCTTTGCAGAATGCCTGGCTATAAGTTTTATCTCGCCCAGGAATTCTTCTGGTACAATCCTGCAAAGCTCCCGACCCCTGCTGAATGGGTTACAGTCCGCCGAGAACGAGTTAAAGATGCAGTGGATTGTGTATGGTGGCTCTCAAAAGACCCGCATCCTAAAGCAAGTAATCTAAAAGTCTTGCAGCCATATAGCGAAAGCATGGAGCAACTGCTGAAAAACGGATATAGAGCCAAAGCTCGCCCTAGTGGACATCAAATATCCACCAAGTTCAACAAAAGAAATGCGGGCGCAATTCCCTCCAATTTACTTCAAATCGCAAACACGGAGAGCAACAGTCGCTATCTAAGAGCATGTCGGCAGGCTGGCATTAAGCCGCATCCGGCCAGGTATCCAGCGGGGCTTCCTGAGTTCTTCATCAAATTGTTAACCGATGAGGGCGATCTCGTCGTTGATCCGTTCGCTGGATCGAATGTTACAGGGGAAGTCTGCGAGCGCCTCAAGCGGCGTTGGATAGCTGTAGATATAGTTCAAGAGTACTTAGAGGGATCAAAGTTTCGTTTCGATGAGTTCTGTATTGGCGACTGGGTTGAACCAAGTGGTCAAAAAGCCTTTTTCCTACGAGAGGGAAGTGAAAAATAAGAGTAAGTAAGAGTAAAGTAGTGTTAGTCAACCCTCTGAGAATAGAGCCGGGCCTTCAGCTTGAGAGAGGCACATCCAGGTTGCACCTTCGTCCAGTACCGGGATGTTATCCCAGAAACCGAATGCCCCCGCCCTGTGTCATATTCCCGCTTTGACCGGTGTTATAGTATCATAGGAGGCGATACGCAGCCTGCGCTCGCGGCAGCACAGTGGCGAAGTACGCGGTGAACCTGTGACGCTGGTGAATGGTTTTCTACTGAACCGATCGGCAAGCGCCGATTCAGCCCCGTTTGAGGCGCTCTTTCTGGAGCACTACGACCAGGTCTACGGGGTCCTCATCCGCCTTCTGGGTAACCGCGAAGAGGCCGAAGACCTGACCCAAGAGACCTTCCTGCGCCTGTACCGCAGCCGCTTCCCCGCCGGACAGGAGCACAACCTGAGCGGCTGGCTCTACCGCGTCGCCACCCGCCTGGGCTACAACGCCCTGCGCTCACGCCGCCGTCGCCGGCAGCATGAACAGGCCCTGGCCCAGACAGCCCTGGCCGAACGGGCAGGCGACCCGATGGACCTGGCCGATGTGGCGGCGCTGGCGGAGGAGCGCCAACGGGTGAGAGCGGTCCTGGCCGAACTGCCCCAACGCCAGGCCCAGCTCCTGCTCCTGCGCCATCTGGGCCTGTCCTACAAGGAACTGGCCGCCGCCCTGGACGTGGCCCCCGGCTCGGTCGGGACGCTTCTGGCCCGCGCCGAGCAGGCCTTTGAGGCCCGCTATCGCGCCTGGCTGCCCCCCTCTCAGGGGAGCGCGGGCGCTGAAGGAGGAGAAGACCATGCATTATGAGGATGGAATGCTCCGTGCTTATCTAGATGGCGAGGTCAGCCCTGACGTCCACAGGGCCATCGCTGCCCATCTGAACGCCTGCGCAGATTGCCAGGCCCGTGTGGAGGCGCTCGCCAGCCGCGCCGAACGGGTGACGCGTCACCTGGCAGTGCTTACGCCGCTGGCGAACGAGGCAGCAACGCCCGCCTCTGTCGCCCTGGCGCGTTTCAATGCTTCACGTACCGCACATTCCATATCACCTGCTTATCCTTGGAGGGAAAAGATGAATTCACGCCTCAAATCGCTGTGGACAGCGCATCGCCTGCTCTGGGGGGGCCTGGCGGCGCTGGTGATCTTCGCTTTTCTACTCAGCCTGGAACCGGTACGCGCCGCCGCCGGGGAGATCCTGGGCATTTTCCGCGTGCGCAAGTTCGCCGTCGTCTCGTTTGACCCGAATCAGGTTCAGCTTAACGGCGAGGCGTTCAGCGCCAATATGGACCAGCTCCTCTCCGATAGCGTGACGGTGCTGAAGGAACCCGGCCCGCCACAGAGCGTGGCCGGCGCCGCTGAAGCCTCCGCGCTGGCCGGTATCCCGGTGCGCCTGCCCACTGCTCTTCCCGACTGGGCGAGTGCACAGCCGGACATCCGCGTGGAGGACGGGATGGCAGCGCAGATCGTGGTGGACCGTGCCCGCGCTCAGGCGCTGCTTGACCTGGCCGGTCTCAGCGACGTCCAGTTGCCCCAGGCGTTGGACGGCGCCACCGTCACGATTGAGGTGCCGCCCGTAGTTATTGCACAGTATGGAGGGCCCCAGATCGGGCCTGGCGGCGCGTTCGTCCTGACGCAACTGCGCAGCCCGACGGTGAACCTGCCGCCGGGGGTGAACCTGGCGCAGTTGGGCGAGGCCGGCCTGCGCCTGCTGGGCCTGTCGCCGGAGGAAGCGCGCCAGTTCAGCCGCAACATTGACTGGTCGTCCACCCTGGTCATCCCCCTGCCGACGGACATCGCCGCCTTCCGCGACGTGAGCGTAGATGGGGTCAGCGGCGTGCTGATCACCGAGCGCAGCACACCGGAGCGCGGCTACGCCCCTCACTCCATCCTGCTCTGGCAAAAGAACGGCGTCGTCTATTCGCTCGCCGGGCAGGGCAACGCCGAGGACATGCTGGCGGTGGCAAACTCGCTCCAGTAGGCGGGCATGACGTTTGACGCCTGACGTTTGACGAGATGGACCATCCACTGGCGATCCAGACGCGCGGCTTGCGCAAGGTGTACGGCGACAAAGTGGCTGTTGAGGACCTCACCCTGGATGTGCCGCAGGGGGAGGTCTTCGGCTTCCTCGGCCCCAACGGCGCCGGCAAGACCACCGCGATCAAGATGCTCCTGGGGCTGGTCGCGCCCACCGCAGGCCAGGCCCGGCTGCTGGGTGCGCCCATCGGCGACCCCCAGACCCGCGCGGCGATTGGCTTTCTGCCGGAGCACTTCCGCTTCCATGAGTGGCTTACCGCCGTAGAGTTCCTGGACCTGCACGCCGCGCTCTACGGGCTAGACCCCGCAGAGCGCCGCAAGCGCATCCCAGAGCTATTGGACCTGGTTGGCCTGAGCGAAGCAGCCCACCGCCGCCTGCGGGGCTTCTCTAAAGGCATGCTCCAGCGCATCGGCCTGGCCCAGGCCCTGCTCAACCGGCCCCGGCTTGTCTTCCTGGATGAACCCACCTCCGGCCTGGACCCGCTGGGCAGGCGGCTGGTGCGCGACATCATCCGCGCGCTGCGTGACCAGGGCACGACCGTGTTCCTGAACTCGCACCTGCTCTCCGAGGTGGAGATCACCTGCGACCGGGTGGCCTTCATCAAGGCCGGGCGGGTGGTGCACCTGGCCGCGCTGGATACGCTGGTGGAGGGCCTGACAGCGGTGGATGTGCGCGTTGGCGGCATCACCCCCGATCTCGTGGCCGGGCTGGCCCGCTTCGCCAAGCCGGGTAGCCTGCGCGCCGACGGCGACCGCATCCACCTGGTCGTGGACGACGAAGAAGTGCTCCCAGCCATCTCTCAATGGGTGCTGAGCCAGGGGGCACGGCTGTATGCCCTGGCGCCGCAACGCCCCTCGCTTGAAGACCTCTTCCTCCAGGTGATTGGAAGCGATGTTAGAGAGTGATCTGCGCGAAGACACCCTGGCGCCCCCTCCCCCGGCCGCGTCTCTGATTGGGGAGAAGCATGAGGCTGCCCCTGCCCTCATTGGGCAGGGGGTTGGGGGGGTAGGTCCGATCCTGATCATCACCCGCCTGACCTTTCACGAGGCCCGGCGGCGGCGCATCCTGGTGCTAGGGTTCGTCCTGGGCCTGGCTTTCCTGGCGCTGTTCAGCATCGGCGTGTACTTTATCCAGCGTGACATCCTCCGCAGCGGGGGCATCGCCGATGAGCGCCTGATACGCGAGGTCTACGGTTTCCTCAGCATGGCCGGGCTGTATGTGGTCAACTTCCTCATCATCATGATGGCCGCGCTGATCTCGGTGGACACCCTCTCCGGCGAGATCGCCTCCGGCACGATCCAGACGATCGTCACCAAGCCGTTGCGCCGCTGGCAGGTCGTCCTGGGCAAGTGGCTGGGGTTTCTCGCCATGCTCTCGCTCTATTTGGTGCTCATGGCGGGCGGCGTGATCCTGGCCGTGCGCATCCTCGGCGGCTATACCACGCCCAATATCATGTCTGGGCTGGCGCTCATGGTGCTGGAGGGCGCGCTGGTGCTGACGCTCTCTATCCTGGGCGGGACGCGCCTGTCCACCCTGGCGAATGGGGTGCTCGTCTTCGGGCTGTACGGGCTGGCGTTCGTGGGGGGCTGGGTGGAGCAGATCGGTGCAGCCATGCACAACGAGACGGTCATTGATATCGGCATTGTCTCCAGCCTGATCATGCCCAGCGAGGCGTTGTGGCGGCTGGCGTCCTATCAGATGCAATCGCCGCTGACCCGCGACCTGGGCATGAGTCCCTTCGCGGCGCTCTCCCTCCCCAGCCCAGCGATGGTCATCTACGCGCTCATTTACACGGCGGTGATGCTGGGCCTGGCGATGCTGCTCTTCCAACGCCGCGATTTGTGAGAAGGATTTGCCCCTAGAAGTTATCCGTCAACCAGAATATGCCGCCAGCAGGCGGGAAGAGCGTCTCCACCAACGGTCGCGCTTCATCCGGCAGTTCCAGCCCGTCCAGCCAGCCCGGTGAAGCGTAGCTCCCCAACAGCAGGCTCACCAAATCCGCTTGAGACAGGTGGCAATAGGGAAGCCCCGTGTGAGCGCTCGCCTGGCGCATCTCCAATCGGCCCTGTTGCGCCTCCAATACAACCCCACCGCGTTCATAGCTCAGGACGAGACCCGCCCCCCTCTCCCCTCGTAAGGGAAGGGCCGGGGCAGAGGCCAATCGCCGTTCCAGCACAGGTTTCACCTGTTGCAGCAGCCCTACCAAATCGTTGATCCGCCACATGATGCCCATCGGCCCTATCAGGGCACTCCGTCTGCTGGCCTGGAGAAGCCCCAGCGCGGCATTGTCCCAGGGCAAAACGGCGACCAGCCGACGCCGTTCGGCCCCGCCCATGCCGGCCACCAACGCCTTCAGCAGCGGACCAACGGCATCCATGTCGTCATAGGCCACCTCGGCGAGCACCAGGGCATCTTCATCTGAAAAGGCGAAACCATAACCGACCAATCGCCCCTCTCGCCGCGCCACATAGACCGCATTGCGCTGTCCTGGATACTCCGTTGCTTCTAACCAACGCACGAGCAGGCTGCGCCAATAGCGCTCTGGCCGAACCAGCGCCCCCGGCCTGCTGGCGTTAAAGCGCTCGTATAGCGCCATCATCTCGGGCAGATCGCCCGGCCGGTAGGCCGCCACCGAGACCTGCGCGGGCGTGCTCAAATGAGCGGCCATCTCTGGAGCGTCCGCCCAACCTATAGTGCACCCCGGCGGCGGCCAATCGCTCCAGCCCAGCCGCTCGTAGAATGCCTGGCTGCCTGTCAGCAACAGCGAAAGCGGCATGTCCCGCGCCGTCATCTCGGCCATGGCTTGCTCCATGAGCGCGCTGGCCAGCCCGCGCCCGCGCCACTCCGGCAGGGTGGCCACTCCGCTGATCGCCGCCACATGGACGATCGCCTCACCATAGCGCACGGGCATATCCAAAAGCTCCACATGGCTGACGATGCGCCCGTCTGCGCGGGCGATAAAGCCGACGCTTTGGGGATAAGGGGGATCGCAGCGGCCCGCCTCAAACCAGGCCCGCTGGGTGTCTGCGAACACGGCGGCGAGTACATCCAATACTTCGCCCATGTCGGCTTCCGCCCGCCGCTCCAACGTCACTTCACCCGTGCTGCTCCGCATAACGTTCCCGCCCTAAACCAGGCGGAGCACAACCTGGCCTAAGATGCCCCCCAACACCGCGCCGAGCACCAGCCCGGCGCCCACATCCAGCAGATAGTGAATCCCCAGGCCCACCCGTGCCAGGCTGACGAGCACCGCCCAGAGAACGAGCATGCCGGTGGCCCAGGGGGGCGCCAGCAGCGCTAGCGCCGCTGCCAGCCCACCCATGCGCACGGCGTGGCTGGAAGGAAAGGCGTGGACATCAAAGTGGACGTAGAGCGTGCCCCGCTCCCCCGGCGGGCGCGCCCGCCGAAACAGGGCCTTCAGCCCGAAGGCGAGCACGGCCAACACCGGCACAAGCACGGCCACCATCGCCCCGGCCCGGCGCACCTCACCGCTACCCAGGAAAAACGCGGCCAGCCCGGCCAGAAACCAGAGCACGCTATCGCCGGAGTGGGCGATGGCCCAGGCCAGCGGCCTCAACCCCGACCGCTGCAGCCAGCCCGCCAGCCGTGCCGACGCCGCCTCATCACGCAGGAGCAGCCGTCCTATCCCCTTCGCGCTTCCTATCCGCGTCTCTGTGTCCACGCGACCCTTTCCTCTGCCAACCATCCGACTAGCGGCTGCTGGCCACCGACTGTGCTCGCCTGGCCAGTTCCTGCTCAATGATCGCCAACTGACCGGGCTTGTCCACGTCCATGGCCAGTTCGGGATAGGGCGAGATCACCACCCGCCCGCGCATCCTGCCGACCTTCACGGCCAGCCGCTCGGCGTCGGCGATGGTAAAGCGTCGCGTGATAAACTTGATCAGCGGCCAGAAGCCGATGAGCTCAGCCTGGCGCCAGGGGCTTTTGCGCGCCGCGATCAGCTTCTGCCATAGGTCACGCGGCGTATCCGGCGGGTTGAGCCGCAACAGGGTCAGGTCGCCCCCAGTGAAGGCGCCTTCTTTGATCCGCGCGTAAGTGCGTCGCGAGCCGGGGAAGCGCGCCTCCATCACCGACTTCTCCACCACCGTGTAATACAGGTCATAGCCCGGCTGGCGCAGACAGGCGTTGATCACAAAATTGACGACCTCCGGCGTGATCAGGGGGACATCGGAGCTACAGATCAGCACATATTCAGAGGGGGCCTCCGAGCGGCGCAGGCACTCCAGCCCGGCCTCAATGTTCTCCAGCATCCCCCCCTGCGAGGGCAGGGAGATCAGTGGGCCGGGCAGACCAGCGATAGCTTCTGGCGGCAGGCCCGCAATCACAACCCGCCCGACCTGCCTTGAGCCAAGCAGAGCATCCAGCACATAAGCGATCATGGGCCGCCCCAGGATGGGGATCAGCGCCTTGGGCTTGCCCTGGGTGACAGGATAGAGCGGCTCGCCAGGGGCAGGCACCCCCCCGGCGGTGACAATCACGTCCATGACAGCAGCAGGGCGGCCAGACACAGCCACTTACGAATTTAATTCTTGAACCTGCGGCTTCAAGCCCAGCCGTTCAATCCATTCGTCCAGTTCAGCAAAGGTGAGGCGGCGCCCCTTACCCGCCAGCGCCGTGATCGCCGCCTCCATCACGTTCGTGCCGAACGAGCGCCCCTCCAGCACCGGCGTCGTGGTCACCAGCAAACGCACGCCGCGCTCACGCAGCATCTGCACATCCTCCGGCGTGGTGGTATTCGTCACAATCGTCCGCCCGCGCATGTCCAGCGGCAGGTGGCGCTTGATGTACAGAAAGTCCCCCGCCACCACGCCGGCCCAATGATACCACGATTCGTATTTGGGGACATTCTCCTCCTGCTTTTCCCCCGTCGGATAGAGCATTTTCATGGGCAGGCGACCGATGAGGGGCAGAAGCAGCGCCGAGAGGACATGCAAGGTGCGCAGGCCGCGCAGGGCGATGGGGAGGCCCAGGCTGAACATGAAATCCCCGTAGCGGCAGTCATAGCCCGCCTGCTCAAAGGAGAGGGTCATCCCGTAGCGGGCCACCGCCGCCGTCAGGAGCGCTCGCTTGGGCTGGATTTTGTGGCCGACCTGGGGTTCAACGACCTGCATCACCCGCCGTTCCAGGGTCTCTTTCAGCCCGCTCCCATCCACATAGGGCGTCTTCTTGACATTCTGGACGAGCCGCAGCGCATCATACAGCGGGTAAACGCGCTCCCCCACCACCAGCCACAGGTCAATCCCGCCCACACCCAGGGCGTCCACCTGCCCATCCAGTTCGGTGAACAGGCGGATGGCCTTCTCCACATCCCCGTCGGTGCCGCGGCGCTCAATGTGCACCACCTCGCCGCACAGTTCCACCTCAACGGTCTTATCGCGGGTTGAGCTGCCCAAGCTGACGCTGACGACGTATTTCATGTTGACGGAGGGCGGGGGACGGAGGACGGAGGCTCATCCATCCTCCGTCCTCCGTCTGTTCTAGGCGACGCGCCCGCGCCGGATGAAGAGCGCCAGGCCCAGGAAGCTGGCCGCCATGAGCGCCACCAGCCCCAAAGCGATCAACCAATGGGACGAAGCGGGCTGTGCCACTCCGCTGAACTGCGCCAGTTCCACCGCCGTCGGCACGGTGACGGCAGCCAGCAGGTCCAGGCGCCCATAGCCGTAGATGTTATTGGGATAGACATTATAGGGCGTGCCGCCACAGGTCGTGGGCGGCGGCGGGGCAGGCAGGTTGCGGTAGGCGCTGGCAAACAGCACGGATTCAATCGCGTCCACGTTGCCGCGCAGGGCAGGCCGAGCGCTCAGCAGGAGCGCCACGCCCCCGGCCACGTGCGGCGTGGCCATGGAGGTGCCGCTCAGCGTGGCATAGGTGTTGGTCGGATAGCTGGAGCGCACACCGGCGCCGGGCGCAGAGATGTCCGGCTTGAGGCGATTGCTGCCATCGCGGGTGATCGGCCCCTTGCTGCTGAAGCTGGCCAGGGCGTCGGTGTTGGTCGTGGCGCCGACGGTGGTGGCCGGGTCGTAAATCCCCGGCGGGTCGTTGATCGTGCTGCACTGGGGGCCGCTGTTCTGGGCCGCCGCCGCGAAGACGATGCCCGCCGCCCGCACATTGTTCACCGGCGTCAGCAGGATATTCGGATCGGTGCACCCTTCTGAGGTCGGGCAACTCCACGAGTTGTTGATCGCGTCCGGCGCCAGGTCGGGGCGGGGGTTCTGACGGTTGAGGTCCCAAGGCGCGATCATGAAGTCCATGCACTCGGTGTAGCGAGCCGGGGTGCCAAAGCCGCTGGGCTCCATATTGCGGCAGGCGATCCACTTCGCGCCCGGCGCTACGCCGATGTCGTTGGTAAACGGCCCTGGCCCATCGCCGCCCACCTGGGTGCCGGTGACGTGCGTGCCATGGCCGTTGGGGTCAATCGGGGCCGTGACCTGGGCCACCGCGTCCCACCAGTTGTAGTTATGGTCGGCGGTGGTGCCGTTCCAGCCGCGATAGTTGGGCTGGATCGCCGGGTGGTCCCATTGCACGCCGGTGTCCGCCGTGCCTACCACCATGCCCTGGCCGGTATAACCCATGGCCCACACATCATCGGCGTTCACGCGCTGGACGTTCCACTCCACCGGATTGGGGGATGGAGGCGTCGGTTCCTCAGGGGTAGGCAGTTGCACGCGCACGCGCGGGTTGGCGGCGATGCGGCCCACCTCCGGCCGCGCCGCCAGTTCCAGGACCAAGTCCTGCCCGCCCTGCACCCAGAGCATATTGATGCTGAAGAAGCTCTTGTAGGGGATACCCCGGCTCTCCAGATAGGCTTTGATGCCCGCCTGAGTGCGCTCGGCCAGGCTGGACAGCGTGTGATAGACGTAGCGGCCCTTTTCTAGCTTGGTGGGGAGTTGATAGGCCGCGCTCACGTCCGCCTGTTCCGCCATGACGACGAGAAATTCCGCCGTCTGACCGTTGGCAGTGGCGGCCAGAACCTGGGGGTCCACTTTGTCGCGGGGGTCGGCCTTGACCGGCGCAGCCGACGTCGCCGATGTGACCAGCAGGCTGAGGAGCACCACCAGCCCCGCCAGTCGCCAGAGAAGAGAACTTTTGCGCATCCTTAGATCTCCTTTCCTCCCTCGTAATTGGATTGTTCCGAGCTTTGAGCGCAGCGGGTGGGGCGGACAGGTAACGACCGCTGCCCTCAAAGCGCGTTAGATGGATGACAGACCGGGAGCGGCAGGCGACCGGGCCGGGCCTGTCGCCTGCCGCTCCCCATTCACCAGTGACAGGATATAGTCGCGTGCGCGTCGCACCTCCTCAGTTTCTGCAGCCTGGATGACACAGGCCTGAGCCGCCGTCCCCTGGAGCAGAGGCAGCCAGTCCGCCCATTTCTCCGACAGGGGAGGGAGGTGATCGCGCCCGTCCACCGCCTCCTGCAGGTGCAGGAGCACGATACGCCTGCCGGCCTTCTCCACCCAGGCCGGGATATCGGGCTTATCTGCTCCTCGCCACACATCCAGCACCGCGTGCACGGCCAGGTCATCCGCGACCTGCGCCAGGCGCGTGGCATGGTTGGTCAGAGTGAGGCCGCGCCCGAAGCTGACATTTTTGATCGCCAGCCGCAGCCCGCGATTGGCGAGTTGCGCCCAGGCCTCATCAAACCCGGCGATCACCGGCGGGGCGCTGTGTTCCAGGAAATACGTCTCCAGGTCCTCAGCGCTGGTGAAGATGTCGGCGGGATGGACGACGAGGATAGGTGCGCCCAGCAAAGCCGTCGCCCGGATGGCAAGGTGCAATAGCTCGGCGCGGGCACGCTGTGAAAACACCTGCTCGCCGGTCAGGACCGGATGATGGACCGAGACCGCGCTCATCCCGCGCGCGCGAATGGCCTCCCCCAGGCGCTGGTAGAAGCTCAGGTCGGCTTTACGCTGCCCATCGTAGCGCAATTCAGCCTGGTGTAGATGCACCTCAACCGCGTCAAACCCCAACGCCTGGGCGCGCTCAAGGGCTTCAAAGGAGTTGAGGGAAAGGCTGCCTGTGTTGATGGCGAGTTTCATGGCCACAGTATCCCAGTATACCCCCACATCGTAATTCGGTCAAAATTAGCCTGATTATCGGGTGGGAATTGGCGCAAATGCAGGGTTCGCACTATTATACTACAACTCAAGCTTTCCCGCTGCAACGACAAGGAGGACTCCATGCATACCGGCTCATACATCAATGGCAGGTGGATCCACCCACGCTCAGATCGCATCGTGCGCAACATCAACCCGGCGGACATCCACGACGTGATCGCGGAGTTCCCCGCGGCCACCCCGGCGGAGGTGCAGCAGGCGATTGAAGCAGCACAGGCCGCCTTCCCCATGTGGAAGAACACCCCCGGCCCGGAGCGGGGGCGCGTCATCTGGCGTGCCGCGGACATCGCCCGGCAACGCGCCGATGAGATCGCCCGTACCATGACCCGCGAGGAGGGCAAAGTCCTCAAAGAGGCCAAAGGCGAGGTGCTCAAAGGCATCTCGCTGCTGGAGTTCTACGCCGGCGAGGGCTTCCGGATGCACGGCAAGACGCTGCCCTCCGAGGCGCGCGACACCTTCACCTACACCATTCGCCGCCCGTTGGGGGTCGTCGGCCTGATCTCACCCTGGAACTTCCCCTGGTCCATCCCCATCTGGAAGAGCGCCCCGGCCATCGTCGCTGGCAACACGGTGGTGTTCAAGCCCGCTGAGTTGACGCCCGCGACGGCGGCGCTCCTGGCCGAAATCTACGAAGAGGCCGGCCTGCCGCCGGGCGTGTTCAACATGGTCGTGGGTCCCGGTGGGACGGTGGGTGAAGCCATCGTCAACGCGCCCGCCATCCGCGCCGTCTCCTTCACCGGCTCCAACGCGGTGGGCAGCGCCCTGTACGTCAAAGCGGCGGCGCGGGGGGCGAAAGTGACCTGTGAGATGGGCGGCAAGAACGCCGTAGTCGTCATGCCCGATGCCGACCTGGACAAGGCGGCGGTGGCGATTCACGGCGGTGCCTTCGGCTCCACCGGCCAGCGTTGCACCGCCACCTCCCGCGTGATCGCCCTGGCGCCGATCAAAGAGGCCCTGCTGGAACGCCTGGTGGAACATGCCCGCAAGATTCGCGTCGGGCCGGGCCTGGAAGAGGGCGTGGACATGGGCCCGGCGGTGGACGAGAAGCAGTGGAAAACCGACCTCGCTTACATTGAGATCGGCCAGCGCGAAGGCGCGCGTCTCGTCTTGGGAGGGAAGGCACCGGAGCATCTGCCCAACGGCTATTTCGTGGAGCCGACGATCTTTGATAACGTCACGCCGGACATGCGCATCTTCCGTGAAGAGATCTTCGGGCCAGTCCTCTCTGTGGCCACCGCCAACAGCCTGGAGGAGGCCATCCGCTTCGCCAACGCGGTGGAGTACGGCCTGACCGCCTCCATCTTCACCCAGAACGTGGACTGGGTCATGCGCTTTATTGAAGAGGTGGAGACCGGCATGGTGCACGTCAACGAGCCGACGATCGGCGGCGAGGCGCAACTGCCCTTTGGCGGCACCAAGGCAACCGGCGTCGGCGAGCGCGAGATGGCCGAGGAGGGCCTGAACTTCTTCACCGAGCTGAAGACGGTCTTCATCAACTATTCGGGGAAGGCCGAGCGCCTGCTGATCCGATAGAACCAGCGCTGTACTCCAATGAGGCTGGCCTGATGGATTAGACCCACACCGTTTCTGACAATTGCAAGACATAAGCGATTATATGGAGGGCGTCAATTAAAGCCATAGTTGGGCGGCTTGACCGCCATAGAAGAACGCGAAGGATGAAACGCACGTTGGTTGTATTCTTGCTGGTCAACCTGATTTTGTCCGCCTGCGCGCCTGCGTCCGCGCCAACATCAACACCTGCGCTCAGCGCGACACCGTTGCCCACCGCCACCCCCGCGCCGACGAGCACCGCTACGCCGACGCCCATCCCCACCATACTGACTTCGACCACGACGACGTGTGGCGAGAATCCACCGTCGGGGGCTCAACTGTATCTGAAAAATCCCGGTTTCGAGGAGACGATTGCAGACAAGGACCACACCTTGGATCCGGCAAATTGGCTGGTGACGGAAGGAAAAACGACCAAAGGAACCCACAGTGTGGTCGAGGAGATGCCTGAACTGGTTCAAGCGGTCGGCGCGGAACGACAGATTCGCCCCTGCGACGGAAACAAAATGCTTAAGATTGACGCACGGCTCACCCTTAAAAGTTCGGTGATTCAGTATTATCCCGAGCCGACCTCAGCAGGTCGTCTGATTCAAGAACTGGCGGTACATCCAATACCGGGAGAAGAGTACGCGCAGCAAATTGAAATTCGTGGCGAGCGGGATTTCAAAGGGGTCGAAGGACTGGAGATGTTTCACTTGCGCTGGACTGACGAGGGCCTCCTCTTGCGCGTTCGCACCGGCAGTCCTGATTTCCAAGGTCAATCGGGATTTTACAGGGTCTTCCCACCCCTACCGAACGACCGCTGGAGTTTCATCCGCATCACGCTGGAGAAGACCATCCCCACGCGGGATCAAGAGGGCAGGACAGTTTCTCAGTGGGAACTGAGGGTTAAGGTGAATGGGCAAACGCTCTTTGATAGCGACCGAGAGCAGGTCTACGCGCAGTATATCCAGAGCGCCGAGTTTGTGTTTATCGGCGATGAGACGATGTCTGGCGAGACGCACAAACTCAAGCCATCCAATACCGGGGACGGGTTTGGCGTCGTTTATTACGATGCGGTGAGGGCGTGGCGATGAAGAGCGCAGGCACGTTCATAAGCTTCTTTGGTTTATGCCGCCCAACACACGCTTCCGCCTGACGCCGCTCCGCTGCGCTGCGCGGCGCAGGTGAAGCGCGAGCCGTTAGCCTGCGCCGCGTACTCCGTGCCCCTATCTCTTCAAGGAGTGCAAGATGAAATGGACTCAAGCAGAGATTGAACGGCTCTCACCTGTTCTGGAACAAATCCGAATGGATTTAGAGCCAATCAACGGTAAAAACATTCTGGTCTTGTGTAGCGCTGGCGGCGATGTTGCATTTTGGTTAGCGAGACAGATGAAGCGGGGAAAAGTCACCGGCTTGGAACTTGACCTAAGGCTGTTAGAAAGCGCTCGCCGATTAGCGAAGGAACAAGGGCTAAGAAATTTAGTGGAGTTTCGCCAAGCAGAGAAAACATGCATCCCCTTCCCCAATGACACCTTTGATGCTTTGGTGAGTGAGTTCATCGTCTTTCCCACCCTTGCTCCAACAGAGATAGGGCAACCTGAGATGGCGCGTGTGCTCAAATCGGGTGGATTGATGGTGTTGACGGATGTGATTGTCGCCAAACCCATTCCCCACGACGTGCGTGCTGACCTGCAGGCGATCGGTTTGGATTATCTATGTGAAGGCACTCAAGATGAGTTCCGCCGCTGGATGGAAGAAGCTGGTTTGATAGACATTGAGGTAGTGGATTTGACTTCCACTGTGCGCCGGGTTTGGGAGCAACGACGCAGAACTCTTCCACCATTGGAAGAGCGCAGGGGTTACGGCTACCTTCTTGACGACCCGAATTTTGGGTTAGGTGAAGCCATCTTTTATATCTACGTGCGTGGGAAGAAGCCATAAGCAGTTGTTCAATAACCCGCGCTTCACCTGCGCTGCGCAGCGCAGGTGAAGCGCAGGCTGTAGGCGGCTGAGCAGACCGCCAAGGTCGTAGATTACGGAGGAAATTATGGCGCCAGCAACTCAGAGGACATACGTTATCGGACTGCGCTGTGTCCTCTGCGGCGCGGAATACGCGCCCACAGAGGTGGAGTATGTCTGCCCCAGGCACGGCGATGAAGGCATCCTGGACGTTCTCTACGACTACAATGCGATCAAGCGCGATTTCACCCGCGAGAAGCTGGCGAACGACCCTGACCCCTCCATGTGGCGCTATGCGCCGCTGCTCCCTATTAGAAACCAGGTTCCTATCGCCTCCTCCCCCCTGGCGTCGGTGGGCGGGACCCCGCTCTACCGGGCGGACCGACTGGCGGGTGAGCTGGGGCTGCGCGAACTCTACCTCAAGGACGATGGGCGCAACCCCACCGCCTCGTTCAAGGACCGGGCCAGTGCGGTCGCCGTCCTCAAGGCGCTGGAGAGCGGACGCGATGTGGTGACGACGGCCAGTTCCGGCAACGCCGCCGCGGCGTTGGCCGGGATGGCGGCGGCGGTGGGGCTGAAGACCGTCATCTTCGTGCCGGAGACCGCTCCCCAGGCGAAAGTGGCCCAACTGCTCATCTTCGGCGCCACCGTCCTCCTGGTCAAAGGCAGCTACGACCAGGCGTTTGACCTGTGCCTGGCGGCCTCCAAGGCATTCGGCTGGTATTGCCGCAACACGGCCTACAACCCCTATATGTCCGAGGGCAAGAAGACCGCCAGCCTGGAGATCGTGGAGCAACTTGGCTGGCGCGCACCGGACGCCATCTTCGTCGCCGTCGGCGATGGCTGCATCATCGGCGGGCTGGGGAAGGGGCTGCGCGACCTGGAGGCGTTGGGCTGGTTGGAGCGGATGCCCCGGCTGTTCGGCGTGCAGGCGGCAGGCGCGGCGGCCTTGGCCACCGCCTGGCAGCGCGGCGACGAAGACATCCGCCCCGTCGTCCCCCAGACGCTGGCCGACAGCATTTCGGTGGGCCGCCCACGTGACGGCATTAAGGCACTGCGGGCCGTGCGGCGCACAGGCGGCGCGTTCATCACCGTGACCGACGAGGAGATCCTGGAGGCGATGCGCGTCCTGGCGCGACAGGCGGCGGTCTTCGCCGAGCCCGCCGGCGCCACCGGCTACGCCGGACTGGTCAAAGCGGCGCGTCAGGGCCTGGTGGGGTCAGGGGACCGCGTGGTGGTGGTAGTGACCGGCAATGGATTAAAAGACGTGCGCAGCGCCATGCAGGCGGCGGGAGAAGCCCGACGTATTGAACCGAACCTGACAGCGGTGCGGGCCGCGTTGGGGGTGGAACCATCCCCACCTTGACCCTCTCTCATCCAGAGGGCGTAGGGGCGCGCCGCCGTACGCCCCTACAACCCCTTCCCCCCTTGCGGGGAGTGAACACCATTCGCGCTGGAATCGGAGTTGTGCTATACTCCTGGTAGGGAGATCAGGGAATGAACATAGACGGTTTGCTCGCCTCCCTGGCCCAACTTTACCCGCCCGACCGGCTGCTCCGCCAGCCCGGGGAACTCACTCCCTATGAATCCGATGGGCTGACAGCCTATCGCAGCCGCCCGGTGGCCGTTGTCATCCCCGAAACTCAGGAGGAAGTCATGGAAACCGTGCGGCTGTGCCATAAGCACGCCGTGCCCTTTGTGGCACGCGGCAGCGGCACCAGCCTGTCCGGTGGTTCGCTGCCGGTGAAAGAGGGGATCGTCATCGCCCTGAACCGCCTCAACCACATCCTGCGCCTTGACCCGCAGGAACGCATCGCGGTGGTGGAGCCGGGGGTGATCAACCTGGACGTGTCTAAGGCCGCCGCGCCCTACGGCCTGTATTACGCCCCCGACCCGGCCAGCCAGCAGGTGTGCACAATTGGGGGGAACGTGGCCTTCAATTCCGGCGGCGCCCACTGCCTGAAGTACGGCATGACCAGCAACCACATCCTGGCGATCAAAGCTGTCCTGCCTGACGGCGAGGTGGTGCACCTGGGCAGCGAGAGCACCGAGGGAGTCGGGCCGGATTGGGTGGGGTTGTTCGTCGGATCGGAGGGCCTGTTTGGGATCGCCCTGGAGATCACCCTGCGCCTGCTGCCCCGGCCAGAGACCTATCGCACCGTGTTGGCCGCCTACCACAGCCTGGAGGCTGCGGGCCACGCCGTGGCCAGCATCGTGGCTTCCGGCCTGTTGCCGGGGGCGATTGAGATGATGGACCGGCTGGCGATTCAGGCTGTAGAGGCTGCCGTGCACCCCAATTATCCGGAGGGCGCCGAGGCCATACTCATCGTGGAACTGGAAGGCGACGCTGAGCAGGTGGAGGAAGAATACAAACGCCTCTCCCAGGTCATCCAAAACTCCGCCGCCTACGCCGTGCGGGTGGCCCAAGACGAGGCCGACCGCCAGCGCATCTGGAAAGGGCGCAAGAGCGCGTTCTCGGCGGTGGGCCGCCTCAGCCCCGACTTCATCGTCCAGGACGGCGTCGTGCCGCGCAGCCGCCTGGGGGAGGTGCTGGCCGAGATTGAGCGCCTGGGCGCGGCCTATGGCATTCGCGTGGCCAACGTGTTCCACGCCGGCGATGGCAACCTGCACCCATTGATCCTCTACAATGGCCGCGAGCCAGGCGCATACGAGCAGGCCGAGGCCCTGGCGGGCGAGATCCTGCGCATCTGTATCCGCTTGGGCGGCTCCATCACCGGCGAGCACGGGGTGGGCATAGAGAAGCGCGACTACCTGCCGGAGATGTTCACCGAGGCCGATGTGGAGGCCATGTGGCGGCTGCGCTGCGCGATGGACCCGGCCCAGATCGCCAACCGGGGCAAGATGTTCCCCGGCAGCGAGGCCCCGGCCTTGCGCGCCATTGGCCTGCATCCCTTAGAGCGTGCGGGCGTCATCTCACGCGAGTAAATCTATGAAACGTGAAACGTCAAGCGCGATCATGACGTTTCACGTTTGACGCATCACGCATGACCACGATTGAAGATATCCGCAGCGCCGTTCGGGAAGGCGCACGGCTCCTGCCGCGCGGCGGCGGCACCAAGCCGGGCCTGTCCACGCCCACCGAGGGCGCGGCCTCGCTGGACGTGTCGGGCCTGGCGGGTGTGCTGGAGTACGATCCGGGCGAGTTCACCTTCACCGCGCTGGCCGGGACGCGCCTGGCCGAGGTGCAGGCCCTGTTGCGCGAGCACGGGCAGTACCTGCCCTTTGACCCGCCTCTGGTGGAGAAAGGCGCCACGCTGGGCGGCACAGTGGCTGCCGGGCTGAGCGGGCCGGGGCGCTACCGCTATGGCGGCGTGCGCGACTTCATCCTGGGTGTGCGCTTCGTGGACGGCCACGGCGAGGTCATTCGCGGCGGCGGCAAGGTAGTGAAAAACGCGGCGGGCTTTGATTTCCCCAAAATGATGGTGGGCAGCCTGGGCCAACTGGGCGTGCTGGTTGAACTCACCTTTAAGGTCTTCCCGCAACCCCCGGCTTACCTCACGGTGAGCCGGCGCTGCCCCACGCTGGCTGAGGCGGTCGCCTCGTTGTACCGCCTGTACACCGCCCGCATGGACATTGACGCGCTTGACCTCCTGCCCGGTGATGGCACGGCTACCCTCCAGGTGCGCATCGGCGGGCTGGCCGCTGCTCTGCCTGCCCGCGCCGAACGGGTACGCGCTCTGCTGGGCGGAGGCGAAATCGTGCAGGGCACAGAGGAGGACGCCCTATGGCGCGACGCCCGCGAGTTCGCCTGGGTGCCCTCCGGCTGGGCGCTGGTCAAAGTCCCCCTGACGCCCAGACGTATTGTGGAACTGGAGAGCGCCCTGGCTGGGAAAGCCCCCCTGCGCCGCTATTCCAGCGGCGGCAACGTGGCCTGGGTGGCCCTGCCCGAACCGCCTGTGACGCTGCACGCCCCTCTTATGGCGTTGGGGCTGTCCGGCCTCGCTGTATTCGGCCCGCCGGGCCAGGCCCGCCTGGGCGTGCGCCTGGGCGAAGCCTTTGAGCGGCGGGTGAAGCGCGTATTTGACCCCCGCCATCGTTTAAGTGGATGATGAAAAAGGGTATATTTGCTATCGGATTAATTGTCTTGGCGTTCACCGGCCTCTTCTTATGGTCGCTTATCCCTGCGGGAGGTGACTTGGCGGCCTTATGGGCTTCGCTTCAGGAACAACTCACCGGTGAGACGCCTGAGGCGAAGATCGCTGCCTATATCCACGCTGTCTCTGAGCGCCAGGGACAGGCCGCTTTGGATGCCTGGGAACTGCCAGACTGGGACACCACCAGCGGACGATGGGCGCCGCTGATTAAGCGACGGCAAAAGATCACACAGGAACTCGTGGCTGCCGATATTCAATCGGATTTCTTCATCCTTGCCACTGAGTGGTGGCGGACCTGCTGTGAACCTGGTGTCATTACTAACATGCGTAATGCGGGTGGTGCACGAGTGTGGGTGGAGCTCCATAATGGTCGTGGCGTGCGGCAGGTCTACATCTTTGATGTTTGGGTCCGGGGGAATGCTTACTGGGGCGCAGCGATGGGCTACCCGCCGCGCCAGTGGGTCTTACGTGACGTGTACCCTGAAGGGCAAACGCCACTTTTCTGGCAGTTCACAAACTAGCAGGAGAATATGCAGCACACCATTCCGGTTGAAGCCATTGGGCCGGTGGGCGCGGAGATGGCGCGTGCGGTGGAGACGTGCGTCCACTGTGGCTTTTGCCTGCCCACCTGCCCCACCTACCTCACCCTGGGCGAAGAGATGGATTCGCCGCGTGGCCGCATCTTCCTGATGAAGTCCGCCCTGGAGGGCACGATCACGGTGGCGGACACCCTGCCCTATATAGACCGCTGCCTGGGGTGCATGGCCTGCGTGACGGCCTGCCCCTCAGGCGTGCGTTATGGCGACCTGCTCACCCCCTACCGGGCGCTGGCCGAACCGCAGCGGGCGCGCCCGCTGTCGGAGAGGCTGGCCCGTGCATTGGTACGCCAGACGTTGCCCCATCCCGCCCGTTTCCGGCTGGCGGCGCGCGCCGGGAAGCTGGCCCGCCCTCTAAGCCGACGGCTGCCCGCGCCGCTGGCCGCCATGCTAGACTTGCTGCCTGAGGCGTTGCCGGAATCCCACCCCCTGCCGCGCGTGTTTCCGGCGGAGGGCCAGCGCCGGGCACGGGTAGCCCTGCTGGCCGGGTGCGTACAGCAGGCCCTGGCGCCGGAGATCAACTGGGCCACGCTGCGCGTGCTGGCCAAAAACGGCGTGGAGGTGGTCATCCCTGAGGGGCAGGGCTGCTGCGGCGCGCTGATGATGCACACCGGCGAGGCCGATATGGCCCGCGCCTTGGCCCGCCGCAATCTGCGCGCCTTCCCGCTGGATGGCCTGGACGCCATTCTCACGAACACGGCGGGCTGCGGCTCGGCCATGAAGGAGTATGGCCTGCTATTCAAAGGCCAGGCCGAAGCGGATCAGGCGCGCGCCTTTGCCCGCCGCGTGCGCGATGTGAGCGAATTCCTGGCCGACCTGGGCCTCAACCCACCCCCGCCGCTGCCGCAGCCGGTTCACCTGGCTTACCACGATGCCTGCCACCTGGCCCACGCGCAAGGCGCCGCCCTGCCCCCGCGCCAGCTCCTGCGACAGATCCCCAACCTGGTGGTGGTGGACATCCCCGAAAGCGAGTTGTGCTGTGGCTCGGCGGGCGTGTATAACCTGGAGCAGCCCGCGATCGCCGCTGCGCTGGGCCAGCGCAAAGCCAGGAACATCGTGCGCACAGGCGCGGCGGCGGTGGCGATGGGCAACATCGGCTGCATGGTGCAGGTCCGGGCGCACCTGGAGCGGTTAGGCCAGCCGCTCCCGGTGCTGCACACGCTGGAGGTCCTGGACCGGGCCTACCGGCAGGCGCCGTTGACCGCCTGAGCTTCAACGGGCAAGGGATATATGCTCCAGTTGATAGAAACCCTGCTGGCTTTGTCGGAGGACATCCGCTACGTCGCTGTGTACCACGAGGGGATACTGACCTACTTGGCGAGAGAGGGGCGGTCGGCGGCGAGTAGTCCAGAATCGGATAGGTACGAGGAACTCCTCGTCAATCCCACGATCCTGACACTCGTGCAACAGCGCGGTAACATTGACTGTGGCGGCGCCAGGTTCGTGCTCATCCGCTACGGTAATTTTTATCAATGTGTCACCCCGATCCGGGGTGGACACATCTCACTCTGCATTGAGCCACACGCGGACCCACTGGAACTGGTGGAGCCAATTCAGGACATACTGACCCATCAGGGCCTTAGCGGTGGATGACGCTGGAGCGCCAACGCCACGAGTGCGCCGCATGCGGCCACCGGCGCCAGCGTGGACAGTGCGGGGACCGGCCCCCAGGCGTCGGCCAGAGCGCCAAGCAGCCAGGTGCCCAACGCGGCCCCGGTGTAGCCCAGCCCCTGCACCACCCCGGCAGCAGTGGCCCGCGCCTCTGGCCGCATCTCTTGCGCCAGGAGCACCGCCAGGGTGGCCGCGCCAGGCAGGAGCATCCCGGTCAAGGCCAGCGCCAACGGACGCCAGGGGACGGGCGCAAAGAGAAAGGCCAGGTGCGTTCCCACGCTCCCGGCCAGGCAGGCCGCAATGACCGGCGAACGCCCCAGGCGGTCAGAGAGCGGCCCGGCCAGGAACGGCCCCAGCACACCGGCAACGAACAGCAACGACAGTTCCCGGTTGGCGACCTCCTGAGGCACTCCCCGCCCTGTCTCCAGCACAGTGAGATACGAATTGTAGCAGGTCAACACGAGCGCGGCGGCGACCATGATCAGAAGCGGGAGACCCAGGCCGGTGAGAAGCGAGCGGTGCACAGGCAGGCTGTCGGGGAGGCCCTCAGCGTGGATGACCGTAGGACACAATGTACTCCACAGGAGCAGGGCCGCAGCCAGGCCAATGGGGATCAGCAACACCGTGCCCCGCAGCCCGGCCACCGCGAGCACATCATTGGCCACAAGCGGCCCGATGACCGCGCCCAGGCTGCCGCTGGCCTGGAAAATGGCGAAGGCCGTGCCGCGCTGCGCCGGGGGCGCGATGGCGGTGACCACAGCCGCGCCAATCGGCCAGAAGGCGGCCACGCCCAAGACGCTCACCCCGGCCAGCCCTACGATAGCAGGATAGCCCGGCATCAGGCCGATCAGCCCGGTGCCCAGGCCCAAGAGGACAAGCCCCCAGGGGAGCAGCAGGCGCGGCCCCAAGCGGTCGCCCAGGGCGCCGAAGGCCGGCTGCCCCAGCGAGGCCACCAGCGTGGTGACGGTGGTGATCAGGCCGAGTTGCTGATAGTTCAGGTGGAACGCCGCGCTCAGCGCCGGGTAGAAGCCCAGGCGGGCGGTCAGATACATCCCTACTGCCGCATGGCTCAGCGCCAGCGACCACCAGGGGACGAGGGACGGACGACGGAGGACAGGGGCGAATCCATCCTCCGTCCTCCGTCCTTCGTCCTTCGCCTTCTGCTGTCCTTCCAGGCTAACGCCCTCCCAGGACATTATGCAGCGTCTCGCAGGCCGGGCACCAGCCGCCGGGGCGGAAGATAGCATAGCCGGCCATGGGGTCGCTGCCGTAGTAGGTGAAGTCCACGTTCCAGATGATCATGATGCGCACTTTGCCGCTGTCCCGCGACAACTGCGCCGCCCGTGCCAGCCACTCCGCCTGCTGCTGCACGGTGACATCCCGCGCCCAGGCGAAGCCTGGCGCGATCACCTCCAGCGGCGGGTCGTAGCCCTCATCGGTGAGATAGCCCAGTTCGGTGAAGCACAGGCGGCGCGCACCGCCGATGATGTTCCAGTAGGTGTTGACCATCCCCCAGTAATAGCGGGTGTAGAACGAACTGTTCCCTCGCGGGTCGCCGCTGGTGGCATCGGGCGGCAGGATACCCTCATTGTAGTGGATGCCCACGCAATCCGCGTAGCGGGTGAAGCCCGCCGCCACCATGCCGGCGAGATACGGGGCGTCATCGCAGCCATGCGGGAAGCAGCCGCCGAAGTAGCCGGTGGGGGAGAGCGCGCCGCTGATCACCAGCGTGCCGGGGTTGGCGTTCTTAATGGCCGTGTAGGCCCGGCGCAGCAACTCCACATAGCTGGCCGGGTTGATCTGCCCGTTGGGCCACTCGCGGTCCAGGTTCATTTCGTTCCAGACCTCAATAGCGTCGGCGCCGCGCGCGGCCACCCCGGCGACATAGCTGGTGTACTGGTCAAAGTAATCGGAGGCGCCCATCTGGTCGGCGTAGCCCACAATGCCCAGCAGGATTTTGAAGCCCAGGTTATGCGCCTGATCGATCATCCAGGCCACGTTGCTGGGGTCGTCCCCCAGGCGATAGCGCACCTGGCGCTTCACCCACCACATCCCGGCGTATCTCATCTGATCCGGGTAAGCGAAGCTATCCACGTGCCCGCCAAGCTGGAAGGCACCGCCGCCGCTGGGAGGCGGGGGCGGAGGGGCAGCTTGGGTCGGGCCGGGCGTGTTCGTGGGGCCGGGCGTGGGCGAGGGGCCCGGCGTGTTCGTGGGCCGGGGCGTGTTCGTGGGCGAGGGCGTATTGGTCGCCGTGCCCGTCGGCGTGGCCGTCGCCTGGGGCGTGGCCGTCGGTTGGGCCGCGACCTCAACGCTGACATGACCCAACGGGGCATCGCCCACCGAGGCCTCAATGCTATACACGCCGGGCAGTTCGGCGACCACCTCCAGGCGCGTCTGGTCCAGCGTGGTGGTCTGCGTAATGACACGGCCAGAGGGATCGCGGATCGTCCAGACGACGGCGGGGGCCTGTGCGCCAGGCGCCTGCGCGCTCTTCAACAGCGCCGCCACCGCCGCCACGCGCTCAGCCGCCCCCGGCTGGCGCAGCAAGTCGCGCAGCGCCACACCGCGCAAGGCATACACCCCGGCCCAGCGCAGCCGTTGCGCCAGGGCAGAGGGCGTGCTCAGCCAGACCGTGCGGGGTTGCCCGCCGCTATCGGTGACGTAGCGGTAGGTCATGGCCGCCTCATCAAAGGCAAACTCCTTCGCGGTGCTCTGGATGACCACCGGCAACGGTGTACCGGCCATCACCGGGCCTTGTGTGGCCTCGGCAGCGACCTGGCCGAAAGCGCGCAGGGCGACCTCATCGGAAAGGGGGACGAAAGCGCTCCCGATCTGCTCCACGCTGGCTGCGGAGAGGAGCAGCATGATCCTGGCCCGGTTCACTTCGCCGACCGCCCAGGCGATGAGCGCCGAGGCCGGCCCATCCACATCGTAGGCCCTCGGATCGTCCGGACCGGGGATAAGGAGAAAGTCGGCGACCGCGCCCAGGGCGCGCCAGTCGTAACCGCCGGTGTCCCAGGCCGTGCCTGATTGTGTTGCCGGGCCGACGACGACGCCGAACTGGAAGCCCTGCGCGTGCAGGGCATGGGCCACCTCGCGCACCAGGTCGGTGAATGCTGCGCGCAGACTGGGGTCCAGCCCCTGGTAGTCCAGGACCAGGCCGGTATAGCCGATAGCGGCCTGCGCCAGCGCAGCCACGTGGCGCTGGCGTGCCGCTGGATCGGTCAGCACGGCAGTGAGCGCGTCCCCGGTCGTGCCTGGGCCATAGTTGCGCACGATGGGCAACAGGTTGGCCTTGCCCGCCCAGGCGATGTCTTCCACCTGGCCTTGCAACGCGCCATCCGCCGCCAGCCGCAGGCCCGCCGGATAGATCTCGGTCAGCGTGGCCTCCGCGCCCTCGGTGAGGGGCTGATCGGCGCCGGCTTCGGCAGCGGCGACTGCGCCGGGCGCGCTCACCTGCATAATGGCCAGGTTCGCAGGCACCTGCTCCACCTCGGACACGATCACGCCAGTAGCCTGGTCCACATGGCCGGGCAACCAGCGCCAGGCCGCCCCGTCCCAGGTGTACAGGTCAAGCGTTTGCACCGCTGCAACATCTTTGGGGAGGGCAACGCGGACCTGCACCCCGCCGTCGGCCGAGCCGCGCGCGGCGATCTCATAGATCGGGCTTGCCAGGGTGAGGGTGTCCGGCAGCGCCTGGAGCGCCTGGCTCCAACCGTCGCCTGCCTGGGCCTCCTGCACCGCCTGGCGCGGAATGGCATTGACTTTGACGGCCATCTCGCTCGCACCCTTCAGCGCCAATGTCAACCCATCCGGGTGGGCCATCTCGGCTGCGCCCGGCCCAATACGGGTGTAGCCGCGCTCCTGCAGGCGGGTCACCAGCGAGATGGGGGGCAGGAGCAACACGGCGATGAGGAGCAGCACGATGAGGACGTAGAGGAGCGGGTTGGACAGGCTGAAGGTGAGCGAACCGGACTCGGATGCCTTGGACCGTTGAGAGCGTTCGTCCATGAGTGATTCCGCCTCCTGCAAGGTGTGCCTGGAAGTGTTGGGAAGCGCCGCTTCCAGGCCTGCCGGGCAAAGTCGCCCGGCCAAGACGGGGGCATTCTAACACAAATGCGCCGGATTGCCAACAGCGGCGAAAGCGCGACAGGCACGTGAATTCACCTGTTCAGTAGGTTCTATACGGCCAGATCCAGGGGGTGGTAGTGTTGATGTAAAACAAACCAGCGGCCAGCACGCTCAGAGCCAGGCTGAGCACAGCGTATTGGCTGCGCGTCTGGATCGCCCGCACCAGGCTGGCCGCGACCGAGATGGCGATAACACCTAGGCTGGGCCAGAGCCCTATCAAGAAGAGATAGAGGCTGACCTTTTCAGGGAGCACCCGCAGCAGCGGCGCGAAGGCCAGCGCAACGAAGCAGGCAAAGAGAGACAGACGCATCAGCCTGCGGTCGTCAGGCCGACGCAAGAATATGAAAGTGCCGCCAATCATCACCACCACCAGGAAAACGGCGATACCCCAGACCAGGCCGCTAATCATAGACCCTCTTTACCTTCCTGGCAGGTCAGCGGGGTTGATCTTTGCCCCCCAATAATTCGACGTACCACTCGAGTACGCCCCACGAATAGTTGTACCACCAATGGTTTCCGTAGTATGGCTGCTCATTCCAACGGCACCGAGCTCAGCCGCTGCGACCGAGCGCAACGAGGGAGCAGTCGGCTGGAGCGAGATGTTGGGCGGCCAACATTACGTGAACTATGGATGAAGGGCTAAAATCTCGTTGCCGGCAATATACCACTGGCCATCTATTTTCACAAGCGTCATCTGATTTGTTCTAGGCCCATCATCAAATATGGCTACAGCTATGTCCCCTTCAATTGAGATCGAATAGAAATCTAGCCAAATCTCCGGGGCGGGTCCTTGAGCACGGGGCATTGCGATCCGACCGCTGCTATCTATCAGAGAAGATGCCTCCTCGGGAGTTAATGGCCTACCTTCAGCTTGCGCTTTTGACTGTAGAGCTTCTATCACTATCTTTGCACTTTACCAATCTGAAGTAGCGGGCATGGCCCTTTCTGCGGATAATGGTACGCGTAGACATCCCGTTATCCCGGAGGTGGACCATGCCCAAGCCCATGATATGCCTTTCTGAGGTGCTGCGCAACTTCCTGGAGTTGTTCCGCCCCTGCTTCAGCCGCCGACAATGGAAGTACTT
>Ga0101945_1000343_pt1 | contig 87111 bp, 78 predicted proteins | sample DewCreD2012metaG_2_FD_75246 | JGI IMG/M metagenome (GOLD analysis project Ga0101945, IMG submission 75246) | Hot spring sediment bacterial and archeal communities from British Columbia, Canada, to study Microbial Dark Matter (Phase II) - Dewar... ... | reverse complement strand
ACTCCGGGATCTCCGCCGGAACGGGTGCCTCCGGCACCTCCACCTCCGGCGGCGCCACCTCCCGCAGCCACTCCGGGATTTCCGCCGGAACGGGTGCCTCCGGCACCTCCACCTCCGGCGGCGCCACCTCCCGCAGCCACTCCGGGATTTCCGCCGGAACGGGTGCCTCCGGCACCTCCACCTCCGGCGGTGCCACCTCCCGCAGCCACTCCGGGATCTCCGCCGGAACGGGTGCCTCCGCCACCTCCACCTCCGGCGGCGCCACTTCCCGCAGCCACTCCGGAATCTCCGCCGGAACGGGTGCCTCCGGCACCTCCACCTCCGGCGGCGCCACTTCTCGCAGCCACTCCGGGATCTCCGCAGCCTCGGGGACTTCCAGGGGGGCTGAAACCTCAGGCCCAACTTCTTCCGGCATCAGCCAGGCCGGCACTGCAACCCCCTCTTCTTCCACCACAGAGGGGACACCCTCCTCCCCCAGGCCGATTTCCTCCAGCCACGCCGGAATCTCTATCTGAATCTCCGCCGCCCGCTCCAGGTCCACCAGTGCCTGCTCTTCCGGGACAGACACTCCAACCGGTGGGCGCTCAACCGGAATCTCCGGAGCACCGTATTCCAGGTACGGCAGGTACACCTCGCGGGGCGAAAGGGGAGAGGCATCCCCCAGGACCTCCACAGCCCGCTGGTTTTCCGGGTCCACCGCCTCAGCCCGACGCAGGTGCATCTGTGCTTCCTCCCGACCGCTGCGGGTCCAGATTTCCCCCAGAATCAGATTGGCTTTCAGGCAGTATGGCAACTCGTCCAGCACCCGCAGACAGACCTCCTCTGCCTGAACCCGCTGACCATCGTTCCAGAGCGCCTCGGCCAGTGCGACCCTCAGGTCCACCCGTTCCGGTTCCTCCGTGAGCAGGGAGCGGAACGTCTCCACCGCACGGGAAAAGAGCCCTCCCCGGGCATACAGGCGGGCCAGCGCGCCGCGGGTCAGCATCACCCGGGGAGGAACCACCCCATCCCTCCGACCGTAGAGACGCCGCAGTTCCTCCTGAATCACGTCGTTATCCGGGGCCAGTTCAAAGGCCCGCTCCATATGCCAGATAGCCCGCTGGAGGTCCCCCTGTCGGTCATAGATGACGCTCAGCCCAACCCGGGCGACGAAGTCCTCCGGGTCGCCACTGAGCACCCGCTGAAACATCTCCTCCGCCGCATCATCCTGACCGGTTTCCAGCAAGGTCTTGCCCAGGAGACGGTAAGCATGCAGGAACTTGGGGTAATGTTGCAGGATGTGCCGGAGATGCGCAAAGGCTTCGTCGTACCGGCCCCTCTCCACCAGCCCATCAACCTGCTGAACGTATTCCTGGAGACGAATATCGGTCATCTTCCACCCCCTGATTTCAGGCGGAACCGACGGGGGTTCCGGCTACCAGTAGGTTCGCCGGGCACCGAAGGACCGGACCCCCAGCCCAACCACAAGGCCAGCCAGGAAGCCACCGATGTGGGCAAACCATGCGACGCCGCCGGTCGCCATCGTCGCCGCGCCCAGGCTCAGAGCGCCATTGAACAACTGGATAACGAACCAGAATCCCAGAACAAGCAAAGCGGGCAGGCGCGCAATGCGCAGCATATAGAACCCGGGGACCAGGACCCGCACCGGAGCAGCGGGATACAGAACCAGGTAGACCGCCAGAACCCCAGCGATGGCCCCACTGGCCCCCACGCCTGGGACTGTAGAAGACGGCGCGACCATCACCTGAGCCAGGCCCGCCACAATCCCGGCCGCCAGGTAAAAGAACAAATAGCCCAGCCGCCCCAGCGCGTCCTCAACATTATCACCGAAAATCCACAGGTAGAGCATGTTCCCGATCAGGTGCATCCACCCCCCGTGCAGGAACATAGAGGTGAGCAGAGTGATCGGCGCCCAGGGATAGCGGTCCGGGTTGGTGATGAATGCAGGCACCGCTCCCCACATCATGAAGAACCGGTCCAGGTCTGGCCCCATAGATAACTCCACGAAGAAGGCCAGAATGTTGACCGCGATCAGCCCCCAGGTCACCAGAGGGACCCGGCGGCTGGGCAGTTCGTCACTGATCGGAATCATCTTCCCTCCTCATCGGCGGCGGTCGGAGGGTCGCCAGTACGCCCGCTGCACCGCCCGCGCCTCAGAGACGGTCACGATGGCCTGGGGGTCCGTCTCCTCCGCCACTCTCAGGACCGTCGGCAGATTCCGGCGGGGCACAAAGACATCCACGATGCTCACGGAGCCCGCCCGTCCGCGCCCTTCCATCTGGGTGACACCGAACCCGGCCGCCCGCAGGGCCGCCGCAACCGCATCCCCGCTTTCCGTGGAGATAACCCGCACCTCTGAGAAGCCCAGCGCCATCCGCTCTTCCAGCAGCATCCCCACCCAGGTGCCGACGCCGAAGCCGACCACGTAGGCCGCGACGTTCACCACGTTCTGCAAGTTGGTCACCACCTGGGCAATCGCCACAACGTAAATCAGGGTGCTGAGGCTGCCGGTGAGGACCGCCAGCAGTTTGCGGCTTTGCACCATCAAAATTGTGGCGACTGTACTGAGGGAAATGCCGATGACCCGCAGGACGAAGATGAGCAGCGCCTGGAGGGCAGTCTCCATCAGCCTAATCCTCCTTCACCAGCGCCGAGAGAATCACCGAGACGATGCTGACAATCAGCGCCCCCCAGAAGGCTGGCCAGAAGCCGTCCACATAGAAACCGATGCCCAGCCCGTTGGCGATGCGGGCCGATAGCCAAAGGGTGAAGCCGTTGATGACCAGGGTGAAGAGGCCCAGGGTGAGCAGAATCAGGGGGCAGGTGAGGATTTTGAGCACCGGTCGCACCAGGGCGTTGACCAGCCCCAGGATAATAGCCATCACTGCGTAGGCCACCCACGCCGTGCCGGAGACACGAATCCCCGGCACCACCAGCGCGGCCACAAAGAGCGCCAGCGCCATAATCACCCAGCGAATCAATAGTTTCGTCATCTGACCCTCCGAACGGATTTTTCTCTGTGGTCCACTGCAAAAAGTCTCTTTACGCAGCGTGTACGCCAGGGCTATTGCCCTGCACTCCGATGAACGAAAATTTTAGAGCCGGCTTTCGCCTTTGCCCCCCCCATCCCCCCTTGCCCCTTTCTCCCCCGAAACGGGGGAGAAGGGGGCAAGAAGAGGGGGGTTGGGGGCGGCGGCTTTGCCGCCGCCCCCAACCCCCCATTATCTCCCCCTCCCCTTTCCTGGCCGAAGGCCAGGAGAGGGGAGGGGGCCGGGGGGAGGGGTGAGGCATAGCGTCTATTTTCAAAGCAGAGACTGCAGAGTACGCAGAGCAACGTTAATGAAAACCCCTGCGCTCTCTGCGTCCTCTGCGGTTCGTTTTTGCAGTGGACTCATCCGTGTCTATCCGTAAAACCCGTTTGGCTCCGTGTCCTGCTTCCAAACTGTCAGGTGGATAAATCACCCTGTCGCAATTATACGCCAAAAGAAGAGAAAGGCAAAGTCTTATCCCACCACCGGCGCCACATACGGCACCGTCTGCGGGCCGTCGGGGAGGACAGCGATGGTGGCCCCCGGCTTCTCCTGCCGCAGACGGGCCACCGTCTCCTCCACCGACCGGCAGGGGAGGACATGCGCCCGCCGCAGGTCCTCATCCGTCAGGCCGTCAGCATAGATGTGGACGCGCGCCTTGCGCTGAATCTGGGCCTGAATCTGTGCCTCCCAACTGTCCTGGCAGCGGAACCCCGGCGTCAGAACCCGCGCCAGCAGGTCCTCCGGCGACGCGGCCTCCCAGAGAAGCCGCTTATACTCCCCGTGGTCGGGGATACCGTCCCAGCATTCGGCGACGACAATGATGTCCCCGCCCGGTCGGACGATCTGCGCCGCCGCCGACATCCCCTTCACGGCCTGGTAGAGGTTGAGGTCCAGCGGATAGCCGCTGTTGGAGGTGATGACGATGTCAAAGAGTCCCGGCACCGGCCGCATGGCGTGTTTCCGGACAAAGGCGACACCCGCCCGGTGGGCCGCCTCCATCTCGCCCGCGAAGACCGCGGTCACCCGCCGCTCCCGGTTCAGGGCGACGTTGAGGATGAAAGTGGGGGCCGTCGCGCGGGCGACGTCCCGCATCTCCTCCCATATCGGATTCCCCTCCGTCACCGCCCAGGTCGCCTGCGGGTGAGCGATCATCGCCGGACCGTGGTTATCCAGGATGGCCTCTACGTCCGCGATGCCCGGCAGGACCGCCTTCGGCCCGCCGCTGAACCCGGCAAAGAAGTGGGGCTCAATGAAGCCGGTGAGAATCCGCACCGACGCCTCCATATAGGCCCGGTTCACCCGAACGGTCCGACCGGCGCGGTTGGTCGCCACAGGGACCAGGTCCGCCTGGTTCCAGGTATCGTGCTGGAGGATGCGGTACCGGTCCACGACGCTGTCCCCCAGCATGCGGCGCAGTTCCGCCTCCGTCTGGGGACGGTGGGTCGCCAGGGCGTTGATGAGAACGATGTGGTCGTCGGGGACACTGGCCCGCGCCAGTTCCTCCAGCAGGACCGGGAGGACGCGGTCGTTGGGCATCGGGCGGGTGATGTCGCTGAAGACGACGGCGACGATATCGGTGGGCCGGACCAACTCCACCAGAGGCAGGGAGCCAATGGGCGAGCGGAGAGCCTGCCGGATGGCGGCGGCCTCATCGGGGAGACCCGGCACGTACCGGGGCTCTATGACGGTGACCCCGTCGTCGGGCAGGATTACCCTCAGGCCATGCCGACCGTAGGCCAGGTGGACAGCGGGCATCAGTACGCTCCGATCTCTTCCAGGCGCTCGTCGTCTATCCCGAAATAGTGGGCGATTTCGTGCCGGAGTGTCCGGGCCACCATAGCCCGGACCTCCTCCAGCGTGCGGCAGCGCATCAGGATGGGCTGTCGGTAGATGGAGATTTTGTCGGGCAGGACCAGCATGTAGTTGGACGTGCGGCGGGTGAGCGGGACGCCGTGGTAGAAGCCCAACAGGTCAGCAGGTGAGCGAACACCCGCCAGGCGCATGGTCCGCCGGTCGGGCCAGTCCTCCACCACAATTTCCACGTTCTCCAGACGGCTCCGGAAGACCTCCGGCAGCGCTTCCAGCGCTTCGGCGACAAATTGCTCAAAGAAGGCGTCTTCCATAACCCATCCTCCGGACTCCGTTACATTATACCTGAGAGGAGGGAGAATGGGAAGCCTGCGCAATGCCCCTGCGATGTGTCACCTTGACACCCTGTCAGCCCCCGTTATAATTCTGGGGCGGCAAAAACGGCCCCTCTACCCGGAAGACATATGCGCATCGGTATAGATGCCCGAATCATTGCGTACCGCCGGGGCGGGATCGCCAACTACATCCGGCACCTGCTCCCGGCCCTAGCTGCCCTGGACCCCGACACCGACTACCGCGTCCTTCGCCACCGAAAGGACCGCACGCGGAGTGAGGCAGCACCCAACGTCCGCCGCGCCACCGTCTGGACGCCGTGCCACCACCGGCTGGAACGATGGACCCTGGGTATAGAGATCGCCCCTTTACGCCTGGACCTGCTTCATAGCCCGGATTTCATCCCTCCAGCCTTCGGCGCCCGGCATTTCGTCATCACCGTCCATGACCTGAATTTCCTGTACTACCCCCAGTTCCTCACGGACGAAAGCCGCCGATATTACAACGACCAGATTGCCTGGGCCGTCGCGCGCGCCAACCACATCCTGGCTGTCTCGGAAGCAACCCGCATGGACCTCATCCACCTGCTGGGAGTTCCGCCGGAGAAAGTGACCACGGTATACGAGGGCGTGTCGCCCACATTTCGCCCCCTACCCCCCGATGAGACCCAGAAGACTCTATCCCGGTATGGCCTGACGCCGGGATACCTGCTCTTCGTGGGCACGTTGGAGCCACGCAAGAATCTGCCCGGGCTTCTCACTGCGTACCGAGTCCTCTTGGACCGGGGGGAGACACGGGAGCCCCTGGTGATTGTAGGCGGAAAGGGATGGCTATACGAAGAAATATATGAGCGGGTGGCAACCCTCCGTCTGGAAAACGGCGTGCGCTTCTTGCATGAGGTCCCCGACGAGGACCTCCCGGCCTTCTACAACGGCGCGGCACTGCTGGTCATGCCCTCCTTCTACGAGGGGTTCGGCCTGCCGGCCCTGGAGGCCCAGGCCTGCGGCACGCCGGTAGTCATCTCCGACCGGGGGTCTCTGCCCGAAGTGGCGGGGGCAGCAGCGGTGACCGTCAATCCCGATGATCCGGAGGACATTGCGGCCGGCATCGCCCGCGTGCTGGGCGATTCCTCCCTCCAGGCCGCCCTGCGGGCCGCTGGCCCCGCCCACGCGGCCCGTTTCACCTGGGAGCAGGCCGCGCGCGGTGTGCTGGCGGCCTATCGGAACGCGATTGCCCGCCGGGCGGTTTGACAGAACCGCCTGCATCGGCTATAATTTTACCATTCTGAAAAAATCACCCGTGTGTGTTGGGTCCGTAACCACCTGCCTCACCCCTCTCCCCAGCCCCCTCCCCTCTCCCGGCCTTCGGCCAGGAGAGAGGAGGGGAAGATAATGGGGGTTTGGGGGCGGCGGCTTCGCCGCCGCCCCCAAACCCCCTCCGAGGGGGTCAAAGTTGGTCTGCCCACTGAGGAGGGAAGGACTGCAAGAATTGCGATCCGCGCCCTGCGACTTGAGACCCGCAACCGGAAAGGACCACTCTTATGGAGAGACGTGACCAAATCCTGCTGATTGTCATCGCTCTTCTGGCCATCCTGGCCGTCTATGTAGACCTGAACATAGACCATCCCGCCTGGCTGGAGAACCTGCTGGCCTGGCAGCCGGAGGGGGCGCGAAAAATCGCCATCCGCTACGGCCTGGACCTGCGCGGCGGCCTGAAAGTCTCTCTGGTCGCCGACGTCCCCGAGGGCCAGGAAGTGGACCGGGTGAGCATGGAGACCGCCCGCCAGATTGTAGAGAACCGGGTCAACGGCCTGGGTCTGGCCGAGACCATCGTCCAGATTCAGGGCGGCCGCCGCATCATCGTGGAGTTGCCGGGGATTGACGACCCCGAACTGGCCATAGAAATCATCCGGGGGACGGCCCTGCTGGAATTTGTAGACGCAGGCTACGTCCCGTTGATGAAGGGGACGGTGGTGACCACCACTCTGGGCGGGCCACGCCTGACCGAGAGCCCTGTGGTGACGATGCCGGTCGCGCCGGAGGCCACCCCCACCCTCCCCCTGGCCCCCGCTACCGTGGTGACCGAGACCGCCCCGACCACGCCCACCGTCACCCCTGGCGTCTACGAGACCATCCTCACCGGCGCCGACCTGGACCAGGTCGGGCTGGACCGGGATGATATGGGATACTTCATCCCCTTCCGGCTGAAGGCAGAGGCGGCAGACAAATTCGCTCAATACACCGCCAGCCACGTCGGCCAGTACCTCTGCATTGTCCTGGATAAAGAGGTCATTTCCTGCCCGCAGATTCAGGAAGCGATCCCCGGCGGCAATGGGCGGATCACCCTGGGTAACGCCACCTATCAGGAAGCGCACGGGCTGGCCGTCCAACTTCACTACGGCGCGCTCCCCATCCCCCTGCGGGTGGAGACCGCCACCACCGTCGGCCCCACCCTGGGCGAAATCTCCGTCCAGAAGAGCGTCCGGGCCGGCATCATCGGCCTCTCCATCGTTCTGCTCTTTATGCTGGTCTACTACCGCGTCCTGGGCGGGGTGGCGGACCTGGCCCTGTTGCTCTACGCGGCGCTGAACCTGGCCCTCTACAAACTGGCCCCGGTCACCCTGACCCTGCCGGGCATCGCCGGTTTCCTCCTCTCCGCCGGAATGGCGGTGGACGCCAACATCCTGGTCTTTGAACGAATGAAGGAAGAGATCCGGGCCGGGCGCAGTTTGCGGGCCGCGCTGGAGGCCGGGTTCAACCGGGCCTGGACCTCCATTCGCGATTCCCAAATCTCCATCCTCATCGCCTGCGCCGTCCTCTACTTTTTCGGCACCAACTTCGGCGCCAGCATGGTCAAGGGCTTCGCCCTCACTCTGGCCATCGGTACGATGATCAACCTCTTCACGGCCATCGTCGTCACCCGCACCTTTTTGCGAACGCTGCTCCGCCTCGCCGGGAACTGGCTGCAGACCCGCCGCTGGCTGCTGAGCGTGTGAACTCTCCCCGCACGAGGTGAGGAATGTTCAATCTCGTAGAAAAACGTCGCTGGTTTTTCACCATTTCCGCCATCCTGATCGTTTTGAGCCTCGGGATGATGATCCTGACTCAGATCCGTTTCGGCAAGCCGCTCCGTCTGGCGGTGGATTTCACCGGCGGGAGTCTGTTCGTGCTCCACTTTGACGGCCCGGCCACTGAGCCGGCCATTCAAGATGTCTTTGCCGCCAACGGTCTGCCCGAGACCATCATCCAGCGCCTGGGCCGCCCGGAAGATAACACCTGGCAGGTCCGCACCCGGGAAGTGACCCCCGAGCAGGTCCGGGCCATCTTCAGCGATCTGGCGGAGAAAGTGGCGCCGGTGAACCGGGACTTGAGCACCTATGAGAGTGTGTCCCCCATCGTTGGCGGGGAGGTGACCCGCGCGGCCGGCATCGCCATCACCGTCGCAGCCGTCATCATCGTCGGCTTCATCTGGTGGTCCTTCCGCCGGGTGCCCCACTCCGTCCGCTACGGCGTCTCCGCCATCGCCGCGATGTTCCACGCCCTCATCATCGTCATCGGCTTCTACGCCCTCATGGGCTTCCTCCAGGGCTGGGAGGTGGACGCGCTGTTTCTCACTGCGGTCCTGACGGTGACCTCCTTCTCGGTGCAGGACACCATCGTGATGTTTGACCGGATTCGGGAGAACATCCTGCGGTACCGAGAGGAGCCCTTTGAGCGGATCGCCAACCGTTCCATTCTGGAGACCATCCACCGTTCCCTGGCGACTCAGTTGAACGCCATCTTCGTGATGATCGCCATCATCCTGTTCGGCGGGGAGACGATTCGCCCGTTCATCACCGCGATGCTGGTCGGGATGCTGGTCGGAACGTACTCCTCCTTCGGGATCGCGGTACCGCTGGTCGTTGCGTGGGAACAGGCGACCCAGCATCGGGCGCGAAAAGCGACAGCATAGGGGGAAGCATGCCAGCGGTACGGAAAGCGGCACTGCGGGAACTGGCAGCGGCGGCCTACGAACTGGACGCTGAGGTGATGCAGGGGGAACTGCGCCAGAGCGATCAGGGCGAGTGGTCGGTGGGAGACACCCCCCTGGCGGACTGGCTGGAGCAGTACACCGGAAAGCAGGTGTATCTGATCATTGCCTCCCTGGAGGACGAGCGCCCGCTGCAGCCCAAAGTCTGCCGCACCTGCGGGACGGAGTACACCGGGATGGAATGTCCCCGCTGCCGGGAGGCCCGCGTCCGCCTGCGCGGGCGCGGATAAAAAGGAATCACAGAATCAGCGAATCCGGTTCCCGGATTCGCTGATTCTGTGATTCCCCAGAAGGCGGGAGTGGATGGGAGTCGAACCCACCGCGGCCCGCTCTGCGCGACCCGCCACCGGTTTTGAAGACCGGGGGGCCCACCGGGACCCAACCACCCCCGCAGACGTCTATATCATACCCGAAGTTGCCGATTCCGTCAAGATTTGAAAAGTTGTAGGACAACCGCTCGCAGTTGTCCTACAGCGCAGCCAGCCCCGACGAAATGGGGACACACCCAAACAGGACACGGATACACCCCGGTCTCACGGATTGACACGGATAAAAATCCGTGAAAATCCGTACCATCCGTGCCCATCCGTGTCCAAATTTAAAGGGCAGAAAGGGCAAGACGGATTGGTACCGTTCTGCGCTCTCTGCCGTTTAAATCTTACCCCGCCGTAATAGGGACGAGCGCATTATGGACACACATTCCGCAGACCACCCCACCCTCTCCTGGCCTGGCGGCCCCGCCCTCCGGCAAGTCGCCGCCGTAGTCCGCTACCGGTTCGGGGACACCCCCCACATCCTCACCCTGACCGAACCCGACCGCCCCGTCGCGGGCCCCGGCCTGCAGGCCGTCTGGCGGTGGGAATCCGTCCCCAACGGATACCGCCTCTGGCTGGAACTGACCGCCACCGGCGAGACCCCGGTCTACCTGGAGACGGCGGACGTCCTGGCCGGCCCCGCCCCCGACCTGGGCGCGCCGCTGCCGACCTGGCGCGTCTACCAGAACGGCTGGCAGTCGTGGAGCCCCACCTTCGTCCGCCACCTGAGCGACAGTATCTACGCCGACCCCGGCACGCCGGAGTACCGGGCCGCCCATCAGCCCCACTGGGAGCCCGACTACGACGGCCTCATCTCCTCCGAGTGGGTCACCGTCCTCTTCGCCCCGCCCGCCCAGGCCCTCCTCCTGGGCTTCGTGACCGCGAAGGACCAACTGGCGGAGATTCGCCTCCGCTCCGACGGCTCCGAACTCACCGCGCGCTGCCATCTGGACGGCGCCCTTCTCTCCCCCGGCGTCTCCCTGCGCACGGAAATTCTCCACCTGGAGGCCGGCCCCGACCCCCTGCGCCTGCTGGAGACCTGGGCGGAGATGCCTCACCCCTCCCCCGGCGGCTTCGCCGCCACCTCCACCGGGGGGTGGAGTGAGGGCCCCGTCCCCACCGGCTGGTGCACCTGGTACTACTTCTACGGCGAGAACACCGCCGACGACGTCCTGGAGAACCTCCGCACCATCGCCGACTACCACCTCCCCCTGGACGTCATCCTCATAGACGACGGCTACCAGACCGCCATCGGGGACTGGTTTTCCATCCACCCGGACAAGTTCCCCGACGGCATGGAGCCCGTGGCCGAGGCGGTCCGCGCCGCCGGGCGCCGGTTGGGCATCTGGACCGCCCCCTTCGGCGCCGCCGCCACCTCCGAACTCTTCGCCGCCCACCCCGACTGGACTGTGCGGGACGACGATGGCAACCCCGTCGTCGGCTGGGTCCACTGGGGCGTGCCTTGCTATGCCCTGGACACGACCCACCCGGAGGTACTGGCCTGGCTGAGGGAAACCTTCCAGCGGATGCGCCGGGAGTGGGGCGCAACGTTCTTCAAGATAGACTTCCTCTTCGCCGCGGCGCGGCCGGGCCGCCGGCACGACCTCACGGCCACCCGCGCGCAGGCCCTGCGGCGAGGCGTGGAGGCCATCCGCTCCGCCATCGGCGACGATGCCTTCCTCCTGGGCTGCGGCGCGCCCCTGGGGCCCTGCATCGGCCTGGTGGACGGCATGCGCATCGGCACCGACGTGGACCCCAACTGGCACCCCATCTTCCGCTACGACCTCTCCGCCGCGTCCACCGAGAACGCCCTGCGCAACGCCATCACCCGCGCCCCCTTCCACAACCGCCTCTGGCTCAACGACCCTGATTGCCTCCTGGTCCGGCAGCGCGGCCCCGACCTGGACCTGGTCCTCAACGAAATGCGCACCCTGACCGCCGTCATCGCCCTGCTGGGTGGGCTGACGCTGAACTCGGATAACCTGCCCCTCATCCGGCCCGGACGCCTGAAGTACCTGCGACAGGCCCTGCCCCCCACGGGCGTCTCTGCCCGGCCGCTGGACCTCTTTGAGCACGAGATGCCCCGCCGGCTCCTCCTGCCGGTGGAAAGGGACTGGGGCCACTGGTGGGTCGCGGGCGTCATCAACTGGGAGGACCAGACGGTGGAGACGACCATCCGTCTGGCCGACCTGGGCCTTCCTCCCGGCCGCTACCACGTCTTCCACTACTGGCGGCGCCGCTACCTGGGGGTAACGGACGACGCGGTGGTCCTGACCCGCCACCAGCCCCACGAGACCGCCGTCCTGCTCTTCAAGCCCCTCTCCGACCGGCCCGACCTGCTGACCACCACCTTCCACGTCTGCCAGGGGGCGGTGGAGGTGACGGACTGCCGCTGGGACGAGGACACCGGTCTCCTGCGTATCGGGCTGGAAAAAGCGGGCCGGCAGTTCGGCGAGGTCTGGCTGACCGGGCCCCCGCCCTGGGAAACTGTGGAGGTCCGGGTGGACGGTAAGCGTTCCCCCTGGGTTTCCCCGGCCCCGGGGCTTCTGCGCGCCGGCCTGATGTTAGAGGGGCGCGCGGAGATCACCGCCACGTTCCGGAAAAGGGAAAGATGACCGAACCCCAAAACTCTCTACCGTCCTTCGGAAAAGTCATCCTGCTCATCGGCGTCGGCCTGGTGCTGTTCGGGTGTGGCCTTTGTTTGGGCGCGGCGGCAGCGACCGTCCTGACGCGCCAGGGCCTTCCCCGGACCTCTTCGGCCCCTGCAGGCTCCACCCTGGACCATCCGGCCCCGCCGGGCACGGCCGTTGCAGCGGGGGACCTGGAAATTCAGGTGGTGGGTGTGATCCGCCCGGCGGATGACATCGTGGCAGAGGGCAACATGTTTAATCCCCGGCCGGGTCCGGGCAACGAGATGATGCTGGTCACCCTTTCCGTCACCTGTCGCCCGGAAGAGGACGATGCCTGCGCCTTTGCCCCGGTGCTGGATTTCCTTCCCGTCAGCCCCATAGGTGTGCGCCGACCGGAATGGTTGGTGGCCGGTCTGCCCAACCCGTTGCACGGCGGCGAGATATCCAGCGGAGAGACCGTGTCTGGGGATATTTTGTTTGAGGTCGGGAAAGAGGAAACGGGCCTGGTCCTGGTGTACAGTCCGTCGCTGGGGGATGAGGTCGCCTATCTGGAGGTGCCGCCCGGAGGGCGCTGATTGGAATTGTCTGGAATTTGGTAACTACCTGCCAGGGGGCCTCCGGGCAAGCGCCACAAAAGACGCTGGCGAAGGCACGCCTCTGTAGCGCAGGCCGCCAGGCCTGCATACAGGCTGACAGCCTGCGCTACGTTATCTGCAAACCGCTCTGGGTAGGTAGTTGCGGAATTTGCTCGTACCTTCTCCTCCGCAAGGACCCAAGTATGCCGATTGGTAAAAGCGGTGTATAATTGGGGACGCCACCATCCGTTTCTGGAGGGACCCGACGATGAGCCCATCCCAATTACCCAATCGGCCTGAGTCACACCCCCTGGCCACGCCGGAGGAGACCAACATGTTCGTCTCGTGGGCCAAAGAACTGATCCGCCAATTCCGCCTGGCTTGGCGGCTCTTCAAGGACCGCCGGGTGCCCTGGGCGTTGAAACTCATCCCCCCGGCCGCGCTCATCTACGTCCTCTCCCCCATAGACATCCTGCCCGACCTGGGGCTGGGCCTGGGGCAACTGGACGACATCGCCATCGTCCTCCTGAGCCTGAAACTCTTCATTGAACTGGCGCCACCGGAGGTGGTCCGGGAGCACCTGCGGGCCCTGGGGGCAAAAATCGCGGAGTGGACATCCGAAGAGCCAGCAGTCGTTGAGGGAGAGTTTGAGGTGAGAGAGGAATAAGGACGTGCCAGGCACTTCGAAGTGCCTAGCACGTCCTTTCGCGCTTTTCGCGCCTTTCGCGTCTTTCGCGCCTTTCGCGCCTTTCGCGTCTTTCGCGCCTTTCGCGTCTTTCGCGCTATTTCGTCTTGACCTTAATGGTCTTGGGCCGAATCTCCTCCGCCTTGGGCAACGTGAGGGTGAGCACGCCGTTCTCAAAGGTCGCCTCTGCCTTATCCACGTCCACCGGCACGTTCAGCACCAGGGAGCGGGCGAAGGGACCGTAGGGCCGCTCCTGGAAGAGATACTCCACGTTGTCCAGCGGCGGTCGCAGTTCCCCACGGATGGTCAGCGTGTCCCCCTGGATGGAGATGTCCACCTCCTCGGGCAGCAGGCCCGGCACCGAGGCAACCACCACAATCTCGTCGGGGGTGGTGTAGACGTCCACCGGCAACCGCAGCGGCTCCTCCGGCGTGCCCCGCCGCCACGTGACCATCGGGCGAACGAAAGATTCCTCAAACAGGCGGTCCATCGCCTCCTTCAGACTCATCATTTCCCGAAACGGAGCGAAGAATGCCATCGCGCACCTCCTCTTCCTCACCCCTCCCCCGCCGCCTGCGGCGGCACCCCCTCCCCTCTCCTGGCCAAAGGCCAGGAGAGGGGAGCGGCAAAGCCGCCGGGGGTGGGGTGAGGTAATTAGATTTTACTTTTTGGCCTTGACCTTGATGGTCTTGGGTTTGACCTCTTCCGCCTTCGGCAGCGTCAGGGTGAGCACCCCGTTCTCAAAGACCGCCTCAGCGTCATCGGCGACAACCCGGGTGGGCAGGAGGAAGGAGCGGCAGAAAGAGCCGTAGTACCGCTCGCGCCGGAGGTAATTCTCTTCCTTGACCTCCTCTTCCTTCTTGACCTCACCCCGGATAGTCAGGGTGTCGCCAGTGACGTTGATCTCCACGTCCTTCGGGTCCACCCCCGGCATCGCGGCCTTCACCACCACTGCATTATCCGTCTCGTACATGTCCACCGCCGGACCCTCGGCCCAGCGGGGGAAGGCCCCCCAGGGGCGCACGAAGGACTCCTCAAAGAGCCGGTTCATCGCTTCGCGCAGGCTGACCAACTCCCGGAACGGTTCCCATCGCATCAACATGGCTCATCACCTCCTTTGCCTTCAGGAATTTGGTTACGAGGCATCTTGTTGGGATGCCCCTGTCCCAAAGTGCGCCCATATCATGCCACAGGCGCGTTAGAATTCCGCAAGAGGAGGATTAGAAATGCGATAGAATTTCTGGTCACCCGACCGTTGGAAGCAGGACACGGATCAACACGGGTTTCACAGATCGGCACGGATAAAAATCCGCGAGAATCCTTACCATCCGTGCCCACCCGTGTCCGATTGCACCCGATTCCTGTTTCCTACTCAGGAGTTACGCAGTTGGTCTTTTTTGCCACGAATTGCACGAATTATGAAAAAATAAAATTCGTGTCAATTCGTGAAATTCGTGGCGAATTCCGATAGTTTTATGCGCCAACTGCGTAAGTCCTGCCCATAAAGACTTGAAGATGGACGCCCGCTTGCCAAATCTACAAATGGTGGTATAATTTGTAATGGAGGCTGATATGGTTCGCCCGATCATTGTGGATAATAACCGCCGGCCCGGCCCGCCCGAGGGGCGGCAGCCGTTGCTGCCGCGCGGTTAACTAACCGATTGCTAACGGCCAGGCCGCCCCCAAAAGGAGGGCGGCCTGTCGCTTTATATACGGCCCATTCCACTCCCAGGAGGTACCATGCTGAAGACCCATCACTGCGGCGAACTGCGCGCCCACCACGTCGGCCAGGCCGTCACCCTGGCCGGGTGGGTCAACCGCCAGCGAGACCACGGCGGCCTGATCTTCGTTGACCTGCGCGACCGCTCGGGCGTCGTCCAGGTCGTCGCCGACATCGCCCACGACCCAGGGGCCCACGAACTGGCCGCCCGCGTCCGCCAGGAATACGTCCTCCAGGTGCGCGGCACCGTCCGCCCCCGCCCCGCCGACCTGGTCAACCCCCGGATGGAGACCGGCGAGATAGAGGTCCTGGCCGACGAAATCGTCGTCCTCAACCCGGCGAAGACGCCCCCCTTCCCCATTTTTGAGGACACCCCGGTGGAGGAATCACTCCGCCTGCGGTACCGCTACCTGGACCTGCGGCGACGGCGGATGCAGCGCAACCTCATCCTGCGCCACCGTGTCATCAAATACATCCGGGATTTTCTGGACGCGCGGGACTTCCTGGAAATTGAGACGCCCATCCTCTTCAAGAGCACGCCGGAGGGCGCCCGGGACTATCTGGTACCCAGCCGCCTTCACCCCGGCAAGTTCTACGCGCTCCCCCAATCTCCCCAGCAACTGAAGCAACTCCTGATGGTGGCCGGGTTTGAGCGGTACTTCCAGATCGCCCGCTGCTTCCGGGACGAGGACCTGCGCGGCGACCGGCAGCCGGAGTTCACTCAACTGGACCTGGAGATGAGTTTCGTCACCCGGGAAGACATCATGGCACTCATAGAGGAACTGATGATCGGCATTGTAGAGGAATGCTCCGACTGCCACCTGCTCACCAAACCGTTCCCCCGTCTCACTTACCCCGAGGCCATGGCCCGCTACGGCACCGACAAGCCCGACCTCCGCTTCGGGATGGAACTGGTGGACATCTCCGACCTGGTGGCCGGAAGCAGTTACGGGATTTTCGCCCAGGCTGTCGCGGCCGGTGGGCAGGTCAAGGGCCTCCGCGCTCCCGGCTGCGCCGGATACAGCCGCCGTCAAATAGACGAACTGACCGCTCTGGCCCAGAAAGAGGGCGCGTTGGGCCTTTCCTGGCTGGCCCTGGGCGCCGAGGGCGAGGTCCGCTCCTCCTTCGCCCGCTTCCTGACCGATGAGCAGTTACAGGCCATTATCGCCCGGATGGAGGCCAAGCCCGGCGACCTGATGCTCTTCGTGGCGGACCAGCCCCCGCTGGTGGCGGCGGCCCTCTCCGCCCTGCGGCTGGAACTGGGGGAGCGTCTGGGCCTGCGCGACCCCGGGACGATGGCCTTCTGCTGGATTATTGACTTCCCACTCTTTGAGTGGAACGAAGACGAACGCCGTTGGGACCCCAGCCACCACCTGTTCACCGCGCCGATGCCCGAAGACCTGCCGCTCCTGGATACCGACCCCGGCGCGGCGCGCGGCCAGCAGTACGACCTGGTCTGCAACGGCGAAGAGATTGCCGGGGGCTCCATCCGAATTCACCGCCGGGAGGTCCAGGAGAAAATCTTTGGCCTCATCGGCCTGAATGTGGAGCAGGCCCGGGAGCGGTTCGGCCACATGCTGGAAGCCTTTGAGTACGGCACCCCACCCCACGGCGGTATCGCCTCGGGGATTGACCGGGTTGTGATGTTGCTGGCTGGCGAGGAGAGCATCCGGGAGGTCATGGCCTTCCCCAAGACCGGCCAGGCCGTGGACCTGATGGCCAATGCCCCCTCCCCGGTGGACCCGGAGCAACTGGCGGAATTGCACATCCGGGTGGTGGAGAAATCGTAGGGGCAGGGCTTGCCCCTGCCCCGGAGGGGCAACCGCAAGGGTTGCCCCTACACCCTGCCCCAGGGCAACGTTGCACATCATACGTAAGGAGGAGAGATGACCCCCGAAGAACTGATGACCCGCGTGCAGGAAGACGGTGTCCGGTTCGTCAGTCTGCAGTTCACCGACATTCTGGGCACTGTCAAGAGCGTCACCATCCCGGCAACCCAGTTGGAGGAGGCCCTGGAGAACGGCGTCTGGTTTGACGGCTCCTCCATAGAAGGCTTCGCCCGCATCTACGAGAGCGACCGCCTGCTGGTGCCCGATCCCTCCACCTACCGGGTGCTCCCCTGGAGCGAGCCCGAGCGGCGCCGCGCCCGCCTCTTCTGCGACGTCTACGACCCGGACGGGAAGCCGTCCCCCAGCGATCCCCGCTCCACTCTCAAGCGGATGGTATCTCGGGCCGCAGAGAGGGGATACATCTACAATGTTGGCCCGGAGATAGAGTTTTTCCTCTTCCGGCGCAACAGCGACTCCGGCCTTCGCCCCGTCCCCCACGACGTCGGCGGGTACTTTGACTTCTCCCCCCGTGACGAGGCTCAGCAGGTCCGCAGCGAAATCGTCCTGATGCTCCTGGCTCTGGGCATCCAGGTGGAAATGAGCCACCACGAGGTCGCCACCGGTCAGCACGAGATAGACTTCCACTACGCCGATGCCCTCACCAGTGCCGACAACGCCGTTACCTTTAAGTACACGGTGCGGGCCATTGCCGCCAGCCACGGCATCTATGCCAGTTTCATGCCCAAACCCATTTTCGGCATCAACGGCTCCGGCATGCACACCCACCAGAGCCTCTCCGACCCGACCGGGCACAACCTCTTCTACGACCCGGACGATCCGTATCACCTCTCCCGGCTGGCGTACCAGTTCATCGCCGGGCAGATGGTCCACGCGCGGGCGCTGGCGGCCGTCGTCGCCCCCACGGTGAACAGTTACAAGCGCCTGACCCCCGGCTACGAAGCGCCCGTCTACATCTGCTGGGCCCACCTGAACCGCTCCGCGCTCATCCGGGTACCGGCGGTGCGCGCGGGGCGGGAGAAGGCAGCGCGAATTGAACTGCGCTGCCCCGACCCCAGCGCCAACCCCTACCTGGCCTTCGCGGCCATGCTGGCCGCCGGACTGGACGGAATAGAGAAGGGCATGACTCCGCCGCCTCCGGTCAACGAGGACGTCTACCATTTTGACGAGGCCATGTTGCGGGAGCGCTCCATCGGCACCCTCCCCGGCACCCTGGCGGAAGCGCTGGACGAACTGGAGCGGGATACGGTCATCCAGGAGGCCCTGGGCCCCGCGATTGTGGAGACGATGCTGCGGGCCCGGCGGAAGGAATGGGAGGAATACCGCATCCAGGTCACCCCGTGGGAGTTGGGGCGGTACCTGGAGACGGCCTGAAAGAAAAGTTGAAGGGGGCGGCTTCGCCGCCCCCTTCAACTTTATTTCCCCATAAAAACCAAAGGCAAATCTGCCGGAGAGGGAACAATCAGGTGGGCACCGGCCCGTGCCAGTTCGCCCTTTTCGCCGAAGCCACAGAGGACGCCGATGGCCCATGCCCCGGCCTGACGGGCGGCGCGCATATCCACGGGGGTATCGCCCACCATCGCGCAACGGTTGGGTGGAAGGTCCAATCGCCCGGCCGCATAGCGAATGGGGGCAGCATGGGGCTTGAGCCGCCAGGTGGACTCCCGGGTGATCACCGTCTCAAAGAGGTCGGAGAGGCCGAAACTCTCCAGGAAGGCCTGAGCATCTTTGCGACCCCGCGTCGTGACGACGGCCAGCCGGTAGGAGTCGGCGAGGAGACGAAGCGCCTCCTCCACGCCGGGGACGATGCGGAAGCGGGGAGTTGTCCGGTGCCGCCGATGGCGCAGCCATTCGGAAAATCCCAGCAAAGGGGTATCCAGCCCCACGGTGTCCAGCACGGTCATCAGGGCATTAACCGGCGTCTCCATCCGCATGACGATGCGGCGCGCCCGATGGCGAGCATCCCGCACCCGCAGCCGTTCCAGCCAGCGGGCCAGCGCCTCCACCCCCTCGTCGTCCGAGTCCAGTAGGGTGCCGTCCAGGTCAAACAACAGCGCTTCTATGGCCGATGGGTCCAGTCCCATTTCCCGTGCAGAAAATGAGTCCACTGTAAAAATGAATCGCAGAGAACGCAAAGGGCGCAGAGGTTTTCGCTAATAACAAATATCTCTCTGCGTACTCCGCGGTCTCTGCGATAAAAAACGGTGAAGTCATCCGTGTCCATCCGTTAAAACCCGTGTTGATCCGTGTCCTGTTCCCAATACAAACTTCGTGTCCTTTGTGTCCTTCGTGGTTTCATTTATCCCGCCGATGCACATGTAAACGGAAACCCTCTACCCGAACGACCTCCACTTCCTCCCCCTCCTCCACCGTCCCTTCCTCCGAGACGGCTCGCCAGCGTTCCCCTGCCGCCAGCACCCAGCCCTCCGGATCCAAGCGGCTCTTCGCAACTCCTGTCCGCCCAACCAACCCTTCTCGTCCGGTCACGGAGCGGGGTTTCTGAGCCTGCAGAGCCTTGGCGACAACGAAAGCAAAGAAGAGGGCCGTCAGGATTCCCACGGCGATGACCAGGGGCAGGGAAATCTGACCATAGGGGGAAAGCGGCGCGTTGAACAGGATCAGCGCGCCCGCGATGAAGGTCGCCGTTCCGGCAACAGTGAGAGCACCGTGTGTCGGGGCCTTGATGTCCAGGATGAAGAGGACAATCGCCGCGCCTATCAGAACCAGTCCAAGCCAGTTGAAGGGGAGGACGCCCATCGCGTAGGCCGCCAGGGCCAGACAAAGGACACCGATGAAGCCTGCCACCCATCCGCCAGGGGAGGAGAGTTCTATCAGAATGGCCTGCACGCCAATGGTCAGCAAAATGAACGCGACGTTGGGGTTAATCAGCACCTGAAGCAAACGCTCTATTGGGGAGAGAGGAACATCCTCTACAATCGCGCCAGCAGTATGAAACGTCGCCGTGGTCCCATCTCCCAGGGTCACAGTGCGGCCATCAAAGCCCTGGAGCAACTCGTCCATATCGGCGGCGATAAGGTCAATGACCCCCAGTTCCAGCGCCTCCTCGGGCCCGGCAGTGGCGCTTTCCCGGATGGCCCTCTGGGCCCAATCCACCGCTGCCTGACCGCGCCGCTGGGCGAAGAGGGCCGCGTGTTCCACCATCACATTGACGACCTTCTCCATCATCTCCGGGCTAACCGTCTCCTCAGCGCCGGGGGCAGTGACTGGATGGGCCGCGCCAATGGTCGTCCGTGGAGCCATTGCGGCTCCGTGGGCCGCCAGGAGGATGAGCGTTCCAGCGGAGGCGGCCATCCCCCCGCGCGGCCATACGTGGACAATGACCGGCACCCGGGCATTTTCCAGTTGCTCCATAATCCGGGTGGTAGAGGTCAAATCTCCGCCGGGGGTATTCAGCCGGATGACGACCGCCTCGGCCTCATTCTGCTCCGCCAGCCGGATGCCCCGGGCGATGTAGTCATTGATGGTCGCCGTGATGGCACCATCTACCGTGAGTACATAGACGGTCCGCCCCTCCTGGGCCGCGACCGGTCCAACAAGGGCCAGTATCCATCCCACTATCAGCACCCATCTCAACCACTGTCTCATTTTCTCATCTCCTTTGCAGGCTGGCAGCCTGCGCAGGCTGAAGGCCTGCGCTACATTTGCAGGCTGAAAGCCTGCGCTACATGTAGCGCCGGTCGCCAGGCCGGTGTACAGGCTGACAGCCTGCGCCACCTTCTGTCGTCCGTCGTCCGTCGTCTGTCGTCTGTCGTCCGTCGTCTGTCGTCATAACTGCAGCGCCTGAGCGAACCGTTCCCGGAAGGACGGATGGACCGTCAACTCCACGTAGCGAACCCGACGGGCAAGGCGGGCCGCCCGCTCCCGTTCGGCGCGAGAAAGGAGCGCCATCCGCGCCCCGGTTCCCGCCACGTTGCCCACCTGCTCAAACCGGTCCAGCGGGAGGCGCGGGAGCAACCCAATCGCAACGGCATGCCCGATGTCAATGTACGTCCCGAAGGCACCGGCGACCAGCACCCGCGCCAGGTCGGACTCCCGGATGCCGGCCTCTTCCAGCAGAATCTGCCAGCCCGCCGCAATGGCCGCCTTTGCCAGTTGAATCTCCCCCACGTCCTTCCGGCTGATGGTAATCGCGCGCCCCAGACCAGAAGACTCCGCCGGGACCAGGACAAACTCCGTGCCGTTGTCTGTGGAGATCACCGGTGAAGAATCCTGCTCTTCACAATCAGCCCAGCCACCGCGTCCGTTCAGGAAGCCCGCCTGCCGCAGTTCAGCCACCGCATCCAGGATGCCGGAACCGCAGATGCCTACAGGAGGAGCCCCTTCCACCGTCTCGCAGTACACTCGCCCCTCAATGATGCGCACCCGCTCCACGGCTCCAGGAGCCGCGCGCATCCCGAAGCGAACGTGCGCGCCCTCAAAGGCCGGGCCGGATGCAGCGGAACAGGAGAACAGGTTTCCTCGGACGGACAGGCCGATCTCTGTATTTGTACCGATGTCCAGCAGGAGCGTCGGGCGGTCCGCCTCATCCATCCGGGTCGCCAGCAGGGCCGCCACGTGGTCCGCGCCGACAAATCCGGCAACATTGGGCAGGACGTGAACCATCGCCCCCGGAGCCAGGGGAAGCCCAACCTCCCGGGCCCGGACGTCCAGAGGAGCGCTCTCCACCGGTACGTATGGAGCCAGCCCCAGGGGACGGACCGGGAGCCCCAGGAAGAGATGGTGCATGGCCGTATTGCCCACGACCACTGCTTCCACAACATGCCCGGGTTGAACGCCAGCCTGTTTACAAAGGTCTATTACCAGTCGGGACAGCCCATCCGCTGCCGCCCGCCGGAGGCGCTCCGCCCCTTCTGGCTCCTGCAGCGCGTACGTGATGCGGGCCATCACGTCCTCCCCGTAGGCCAGTTGGGGGTTCATGGCCCCGACGCTGGCCAGGGTCTCCCCGGTCTCCAGATTCAGAAGATACCCGGCCAGTTTTGTCGTCCCCAGGTCCACCGCCACGCCGATCAGCGGGGTGCCGGGGGGTAGAAGAGCGACCACCTCGTCTCCCCGCAGAACCGCCCGGGTAGCCCACTCCCATTCTCGCAGGGAAGGGGGAGAGCAACGCAGAACCTCCAGGTCCAGGCGGACCGGGCGGCCCAGGCCGTCCCGGAGGCGCTCCGCGTCGCTGCGCAGGTCGGAGAGGGTGGGAGGGGGAAGTCGCAGGTCGGCGGGGACGACCACGGGGTCTATCCGCCCGGGTGTCTGGCGGCCTTCCACCTGGGTGCGCTGGCTGGCCGTCAGGGACTCCGGCGGGACAAAGACCTGCAGGGAGCGCTGGATGATGGCCCTGCAGGCCAGCCGGACCCCACGAGCGATCTCCTCCTCACCCAGCCGCTCCCGCTCTGTATCCGAGATAGGGGACAGCGCGTCCCGATGATCGGGGGGGATAACCACCCGGCAGGTCCCGCAGGCCCCCAGGCCCCCACAGACTCCGCTGAGGCCCACGCCCAGCCGTCGGGCGGCCTCCAGTATGGAAATGCCTGCCGGAACCTGGCCTCTTCTGCCCAGAGGCTGGAAGGAGATAGTAACTGTGGAGGACGTGAATTCTGTCACCGATCCGATGATCTCAGTGGAATCCATCCATGCCGCAGGGCGTAGACGGTGGCCTGGGTTCGGTCGGCGACGCCCAGTTTGTTCAGAATCGCCGTGACGTGATTCTTCACTGTCTGATGGCTGATGCCCAGGCGGTAAGCGATTTCTTTATTGCTCATCCCGGCCACCATCAGGCGCAACACCTCCATTTCCCGACTGGAGAGGGGAGCCATGTACCGCTCATCAGCGAGCATCTCACCACCAAACTGCCGGTACCGCTCCCGTAGCCACCGCCCCAATTCCCGATCGGAGGTCAGCACCACCTGGCGCAACACATACCGACCCGCATGAACATGGCGAATCGTCCTCACCAGTTCCTGGGGGTTGACATCTTTGGAATGGTATGCAGAGGCCCCGGCCCGTACCGCGTGGTATACTTGCTCTTCGTCGTCGTACGCAGTGAGAATCACCACGCCGACTTCCGGATGGACATCCTTGATCCGACGAGTGGCCTCCAGACCGTTCACGCGCGGCAGGTTGACATCCATCACGACCACGTCGGGCAAAAGGCGATCCACCCGCTCTATCGCCTCCTCGCCATCCGAGGCCTCGCCGATGACCTCCAGGTCTCCTTCCGCCGCGATCACCCTTCGCAGCCCCTCCCGAAAGAAGGGATGGTCATCCACGATGAACACCCGGATTTTGTTCACGGCCCCTCCTTTGGTTACGGATACAACCCCGCCTGACAGTTTGGAAAACAGGACACGGATTAACACGGGTTTCACGGGTCGGCACGGATAACAATCTCCGTGAAAACCCGTACCATCCGTGCCCATCCGTGTCCCATTTCGCATGTCGCTATTCGTCATTAGTATACCACAAAACGGACAGGATGCATACCATTTGTAGGACAACTGCGAGCAGTTGTCCTACATCCCCCCATTTTGGCCTCTCCCGCAACCTGTGGTAAAATGAAACTCCGGGAGGAAACGGAGTATGGCGAAAAAAGGGAACGATGTCCTGACCTACGAAGCCGCAGACGTCCAGGTGCTGGAAGGGCTGGAGGCCGTCCGCCGACGGCCGGGGATGTACGTCGGCGGGACGGACCTGCGCGGCCTGCACCATCTGGTCTACGAGGTCGTGGATAACTCCATAGACGAGGCCCTGGCCGGCGCCTGCGACGAGATAGAGGTCACCATCCACAAAGACCGCAGCGTCACCGTCCGGGACAACGGGCGGGGCATCCCCACCGCCCCCCACCCCGAAAAGAAAATCTCCACCCTCCAGTTGGTGATGACCACCCTCCACGCGGGGGCCAAGTTCGGCGGAGGCGGCTACAAAGTCTCCGGCGGACTCCACGGCGTCGGCGTCTCCGCGGTCAACGCCCTCTCCGAGTGGCTGGAGGTGGTGGTGGATAATCCCCGCGACGGTCTCCGCTACCGCCAGCGGTACGAACGGGGCATGCCGGTCACCCCGGTGGAGGCTCTGGGGAAGACTGACCGACGCGGGACGACGGTCACCTTCCGCTTTGACCCCACCATCTTCAAGGATGTGGACTACCAGTTTGACGTCCTGGCCCAGCGGATGCGGGAAATGGCCTTCGTCACCCGCGGGGTGACCATCCGGCTGATAGACGAACGGCCCGACGACTTTCCCCGCCGGATGACCTTCTACTTTGAGGGCGGCGTCCTTTCGTTTGTCCGCTACCTGAACCGCAACCGACAGCCCCTGCATCCGCCCGTCTACGCGGAGAAGGAGGTGGACGGTATCGGGGTGGAGGTGGCCATCCAGTACACCGACTCCTACACCGAGTCCGTCTATCCTTTCGCCAACACCATCCACACGGTGGACGGCGGGACCCACCTGACCGGTCTGCGGGCCGCCCTCACCCGCACCATCAACGACTACGCCCGCAAGGCGGGCCTGCTGAAGGAGAAAGACCCCAACTTCTCCGGCGACGACGTCCGGGAGGGGCTGACCGCCGTCGTCAGCGTCAAGCACCCCGACCCCCAGTTTGAGTCCCAGACGAAGGTCAAACTGATGAACGCCGAGGTGAAGGCCATTGTGGAGTCGGTGGTGGCTGAGGCGTTCATGGAATTTCTGGAACGGGACTCCGCGTCGGCGCGGCGCATCGTGGAGAAGTGCCTGACCTCCTCCCGCGCGCGGGCGGCGGCCCGCCAGGCCCGCGACCTGGTCATCCGCAAGTCCGTCCTGGAGAGCAGCACCCTCCCCGGCAAACTGGCCGACTGCTCCGAGCGGGACCCGAAGAAGACGGAGTTGTTCATCGTGGAGGGAGACAGCGCGGGCGGGAGCGCCAAGCAGGGCCGTGACCGGCACTTCCAGGCCATCCTCCCCCTGCGGGGCAAGATTCTCAACACCGAACGGGCCAGCATCAACAAGGTCCTCTCCAGCAAAGAAATCCAGGCCCTCATCTCTGCGCTGGGGACGGGGATTGGAGACCAGTTCAACCTGGAAGGTCTGCGGTATAGCCGCATAGTGATTATGACGGATGCTGACGTGGACGGGGCCCACATCCGCACGCTTCTCCTCACCTTTTTCTATCGCTACATGCAACCCCTTATTGAAGAAGGCCATCTTTTTATTGCCCAGCCGCCCCTCTACCGCATCGCCACGTCCAAACAGGTCTTCTACGCGTACTCTGAGGAAGAAAAGGAACGGATTCTGAAGCAACTGGACGGGGACAAGGTGACCATCCAGCGGTACAAGGGGCTGGGGGAGATGAACCCGGAGCAGTTGTGGGAGACGACGATGGACCCGGCCCGGCGGATTCTCCTGCAGGTGACGGTGGAGGACGCGGCAGAGGCCGATCGGATTTTCACGATGCTCATGGGGGACGCCGTACTCCCCCGCCGCCGCTTCATCCAGACCCACGCGAAGGAAGTGCAGAATCTGGACGTGTAGCAAGACTGCAAGAATGCAAAATTGCAAACGCCTGCTGCGAATTCTCCTCGTCGCCAGGCCGTAAACGGCCTGGCTCACAGAACCAGGGGCGCTCAAGCGCCCCATTGCGCGGGGAGGATAGCGCCACGTGGTGCCAGGGGGCGCTTCAGCGTCCCTTCTCTCTGAGCCGGGTCGTTTACGACCCGGCAAGATTGCGGCCCAGGCCGGAATTCACAGCACGGGTTTGCAAGATACAATTGCCCACTTGCACACTTGCAGACTTGCAAACTTGCCCACTCGCAAACCCTACCAGGAGGCCAACATGTGGTACTTCGTCTCCCCCCAGATTGTCTTCGGCGAGGGCGCGCTGGACGCCCTGGATGAACTGGAGGGCCGCCGCGCCCTCATCGTCACCGATGCCACGCTGGTCCAACTGGGCATCGTGGAGAAGGTCCTGGTCCATCTGAAGAACGCCGGGCTGGAGGTCCGGGTCTTTGACGAGGTGGAGCCGGACCCCAGCGTGGCGACCGTCCTGCGCGGTGCCGAGGTCGCCCGTGCCTTTGAGCCGGATTGGATCATCGGTCTGGGCGGCGGGTCGCCCATGGACGCGGCCAAGGCCATCTGGATTCTCTACGAGCGGCCCGACCTCCATCCGGCGGAGATCAACCCCTTCGTCCGGCTGGGGCTGCGCCAGAAGGCCCGCCTCATCACCATCCCCACCACCAGCGGAACCGGCGCGGAGATTACCTGGGCCATCGTCCTGACCGACACGGAGGAACAGCGAAAAATGGGCCTGGGGAACCGGGAGAACGTCGCCGACATCGCCATCGTGGACCCGGCCCTGACCGCGGGGATGCCGCCCCGCCTGACGGCGGATACCGGGATGGACGCGCTGACCCACGCGGTGGAGGGCTACACCTGCACCTGGCACAACGACATCAGCGACGGCCTCTGCATCCAGGCGGCGCGCCTGATCTTCCAGTACCTGCCGCGTGCGGTGGCCGACGGCTCCGATATGGAGGCCCGGGAGCGGATGCACAACGCTGCTGCCATCGCCGGGCTGGGCTTCGGCAACGCTATGGCCTCTATGGCCCACGCCATGGGCCACACCCTGGGAGCGATGTTCCACATCCCCCACGGGCGCGCTGTGGGCATCTACCTCCCGTACACCATTGAATTCTGCGCCCGGGAGGCGCCGGAGCGGTTCGCCGAACTGGCCGCGCTGACGGGTTGCTCTCAGGCCGGCGGGGAGGAGGGCGCGCGCGCCCTGGCCCGCCGCATCCGCGACCTGGCCCGGCAGATTGGGAGTCCTCTCTCTGTCGCCGAAGCGGGCGTGGAGCGGGAGGCCCATGAGGCTCAACTGGACAAGATGGTGGACGACGCCTTCAACGACACCCAGATGGTCACCGCTGTCCGCGCCCCGTCCTACGACGAACTCCACCAACTCTTCCAGTACGCCTATGAAGGCCGTGAGGTGGATTTCTGAGGGGGGTTGCGCACCGGCCCAACCTGCAGTATAATCCGGTCAGAAATCAACCGGCATCCGCGAAAACCCGCCCGCCCCCATAGAGGCGGGCGGGTTTTCGCCGCCCCGCAGGTGATGACAGTGAACACCCTGCCCGACAACGGCCCCTCCGGCCAGACCCTGCGCGGCGTCGCCGCCTCTGGCGGCATCGCCATCGGCCCGGCCTTCCAGTTCCGCCGGACCGACCTCCGGTTTGACCGTCGCCAGGTGGAGGACTCCGGCGTGGAATGGAAGCGATTCCAGAACGCCGTGGAGACCGCCCGCACCCAACTGGCCCAGATGGCTCTTCAGACGGAACAGGACCTGGGCAGCGACGCTGCTGCTATCTTCCAGGCGCAGATACTTATGCTGGAAGACCCCGAACTGCTGACCCGGGTACGGCTCGCCCTGGAAGAACAGCAGGTCAACGCCGAAGCCGCCCTGAGCGATGCTTCCGGCCTCTACGTGCACATGCTGGAGGCGGTGCACAGCGAGTACCTCCGGGCCCGTGCGGCGGACGTGCGGGACGTCACCACCCGTCTCCTGTGCATCCTTCTGGGCATCAGTCCATGCCCCGATTCCGTTCCCCCTGTCCCCTCCGTCATCCTGGCCCACGACCTGATGCCATCGGACATCCTGTCCCTGGACCGCTCCCGGGTCCTGGGCCTCTGCACTGCGGAGGGAGGAGCCACGTCCCATGTGGCCCTGCTGGCCCGGGCGCTGGGCCTGCCTGCCGTCGTCGGCATTGGCCCGGGGGTGCTGCAAATCCCCTCCGGTGCGATGGTGGTGCTGGACGGCGGAGCGGGCCTGCTGCTGGTGGACCCGGACCCGCAGACCCTGGGTCTCTACCGGGCGCGCGCGGTGCGGCGGCCCGTCGCTTCGCTCCGGGCCGCCGCCCCTGCCGACGGCCCCGCCGTCACCCGCGACGGCCATCGGGTAGTCGTCGCCGCCAACGTGGGCACGCTGGAGGAGACGCGGCTGGCCCGGGAGGTCGGCGCCGACGGCATCGGCCTGCTCCGGACCGAATTCCTCTACCTGGGCCGTCCCAACCTCCCCAACGAAAAGGAGCAATATCATTCCTACCGGGCCATTTTGGAACTCTTCGGCGACCGCCCGGTTGTCCTGCGGACACTGGATGTGGGCGGCGATAAGCGATTGCCCGGCCTGGAACTGCCCCCCGAACGAAACCCCGCCCTGGGGCTGCGCGCGATCCGCCTTTCCCTGGCCCGACCGGAAATGTTCCGCTCGCAGTTGCGGGCCGCCCTGCGGGCCGGCGCGGGCCACAACCTCAAAATCATGTTCCCTATGGTGACGACCGTCGCGGAAGTGCGGGCCGCGCGGGCATTTCTGGAGGAATGTCGCGCTGAACTCCAGGCCGAAGGCCACCCGGTGGCCAACGTAGCCGTCGGCATTATGGTAGAAGTCCCATCCGCCGCGCTGATGGCCGACCGGCTGGCCGAAGAGGTGGATTTCTTCTCCATCGGCACCAACGACCTGAGCCAGTACGTGATGGCCGCCGACCGGACCCACGCGGCCGTCGCACCGCTGGCGGACGCACTCCACCCCGCCGTCCTGCGGCTCGTGCGGGACGTCATCGCGGCGGCTCACGCGCGCGGGAAATGGGTCTCCCTCTGCGGGGAACTGGCCGGAGACCCTATCGCCATCCCGATTCTGCTGGGACTGGGCCTGGATGAATTCAGCATGAGCCCGACCGCCATCCCGCAGGCCAAACGGTTGATCCGCTCACTGACAAGAGAAGAGGCCGACCAGATTGCCCGGGCCGCGTTGCAGCAAGAGAGCGCCGAGGCCGTACGCAGACTGATGCGGTAGAGCGCTCTCTATCCCTTCAACTTGACTTTTTCTGTGGCTTCACTACAATGAGAAGCGGCTGGATGCGAAGTCCCTTACGACTTCGTCGTTGATACCTTACCACCCGTTTTTTCCACCATTACCCGAGGAGGTGAACCGATGTATCCCAAACTCTTTATCCCCGGACCGACTCACGTGCGAAAGGAGATTCTGGAAGCGCAGACCGTGCCGATGATCGGGCACCGGGCTCCGGAATACTCCAAACTCCAGTTAGAGGTGACCCCCAAACTTCAGCAACTCCTCTACACTCAACAGCGCGTGTACCTCTACGCCAGTTCCTCCACTGGTGTGATGGAGGGCTCCATCCGACAGGCCTCTACCGGCAAACCCATCCTCTTCACCGTCTGCGGCGCCTTCTCCCAGCGCTGGTACGAGATTGGCCTGCAGAACGGCATCCCCTCCGAGAAGATAGAAGTCCCTCTGGGACAGGGAATCACCCCCGAAATGGTGGACGAGGCCCTCTCCAAAGGGGATTACGACGCCATCACCATCACGATGAACGAGACGGCCACCGGCGTGATGAACCCGCTCCAGGAAATCGCCGCCCTGGTCCGCCAGAAGTACCCGGACGTGCTCATCCTGGTGGACGCGGTCAGTTGCATGGCGGGGGTGAAGATTGAGTTTGACGCGTGGGGGCTGGATGTCTGCTTCGCGGGCGTCCAGAAGTGCTTCGCCCTCCCGCCGGGCCTGACCGTTTGCGCGGTCAGCGACCGGGCGCGGGAGCGGGCCAAGCAGGTCAAGTACCCCGGCCATTACTTCGCCTACGCCCAGATGGACAAGCGGTACGACAAGGGCCAGACGCCCGCCACGCCCGCCATCAGCCTCATCCAGGCGCTGAACAAGCAGATGGACGACATCCTGGCGGAGGGGCTGGAGAACCGCTGGCGGCGCCACCAGGAGATGGCCTCCATCGTTCAGGACTGGGCCCGCAAGTACTTCGCCCTCTTCGCCGACGAGCGCTTCCTCTCCCCCACCGTCACCAACATCACCAACACCCGGGGGATCAGCGTGGAGGGGCTGAACCAGGAACTGCGCAAGCGGGGCGCCATTATCTCCAACGGCTACGGCGACCTGAAGGAGAAGTGCTTCCGCATCGCGCATATGGGCGACCTGACAGTGGAGGACATCCGCTGGCTGCTGGAGCAGATAAACGACATTCTCGGGCTGCAGTAGGAAGAAGCAAGAGGCAGGAAGCAAGAGGCGGTGGAGGAGGGCGATGGCAACTTGGAAAAGCTTTGAGGAGTGGGTGGCTCAGGTGCCGGAGAGCATCCGACAGGACCCCCTCTGGCAATTCCAGGTCTACCCCAAAGCCCTGTTCCTTTCGGATCTGGCCTGGGTACCGACCGAATGATGAAAGACCCGCGCGGTCGGGTGATCGCTACTCAACTGATCCGAAGCGTAAGTTCCATCTGCGCAAACATAGAAGAGGGACACGGACGCGGGTTTGGCTCGGAAAACGCCTATTTCCAGCGTGTTGCCCTGGGGTCTGCCCGGGAAGCGCGAGGATGGTATTACCGCGGACGTCGCTTCCTATCACCGGAAGTCCTCCACCACCGCCTCCAACTTCTGGATGAGATCATCGCTTCCCTCACCCGGTCTTCAAAAACACAGCGCCAACGTGGTCGGGCTCGAACCGGCCAACCCGCTTCCATCCGTTGACCGGTCCATATCCTGCATTCTGCATCTTGCATCCTGCACCATGCATCATCCGGAGGTGAACCATGAAAGTCCTGATCTGCGACCCCATAGACCCGGAAGCCGTAGAGACGATGCGCCGGGCCGGGATTGAGGTGGACGTTCGGGATGCCATCACGGCGGAGGAACTGGAGGCCGCCGCCGCCGACTACGACGTGATGGTCGTCCGCAGCCGCACCAAAGTCACCGCGGCGGTGATGGATAAGGCCCCCAACCTGAAACTCATCGTCCGGGGCGGCGTGGGCGTGGACAACATTGACGTGAAGCACGCCCAGGCGAAGGGGATTGAGGTGCGCAACACCCCCCTGGCCTCCGCCAACTCCGTGGCCGAACTGACCATCGGCTACCTCTTCGCGCTGGCCCGCCAGATTCCCCAGGCCACCGCATCTATGAAGGCCGGCCAGTGGGAGAAGAAGGCCTTCAGCAAGGGGATAGAACTGGCCGGGAAGACGCTGGGGCTGGTCGGCTGCGGCAATATCGGCCAACTGGTCGCCCAGAAGGCCGCCGCGCTGGGGATGACCGTCCTCTTCTACCGCCGCACCCCCACCGAAGTCCCCGGCGCCACCCAGGTCTCGTTGGACGAACTGCTGGCCCGCTCCGACTTCATCTCCCTCCATGTCCCGCTGACGCCCGAAACCCGCCACATCATCGGGCGCGCGGAGTTTGAGAAGATGAAGAAGGGCGTCTACATCGTCAATTGTGGGCGCGGCGGGACGCTGGACGAGGCCGCCCTCTACGACGCCATCGTCAGCGGGAAGGTGGCCGGCGCCGCGCTGGACGTCTTTGAGGACGAGAAAGAGGACCGGGGCCGGCGGCTGATGGAACTCCCGCAAGTCATCGGCTCCCCGCATGTCGGCGCGGGCACCGTGGAGGCCACGGAGCGCGTCGGCGCGGAAGTGGCCCAGATCATCATAGAGTTCGCCCGTTCATAGTCAGGAGGTATCAGGGACGGTCACCCCCTGACAGGAGTTACGCAGTTGCACTTCCGAACGTGCCAGGCACTTCCAAAAGTGCCTGGCACGTTCTCCTCACTCTTATCCGGAGGTCTCCCATGATGCCACCCATCGCTGAATGGAGCACCGTTGTGGTCAGCGCCATCTACCTGGCGGTCGCCTGGACGGTGACCGTCCTGATGGCCCTGGCGCTCCCGCGTGTTGCTCCCCAGTCCCGGTCGGCCCTGCGCTGGCCCCTCCTGGCCGTCTTCATCCTGGCCCTCGGCGACTCCTTCCACACCATCCCCCGGATGTACCGCACCTTCACCGGTCGCCCGCTCCCCTATCTGCTGAACTGGTTCGGTCGGGAGTGGGATTGGATCGCTCTGGGACTGGTCATCAGTTCGGCCACGATGAGCCTTTTCTACCTGTTCCTCTTCCAGTACCGCCAGGAACGGCGGGGAATTCGCTGGGACCTCTGGTCGTGGGCCATCCTGGGTCTGCTGGTCGTTCGCCTGGGGCTCCTGCCCTGCCCGCTGAACGGCTGGGAGGGAGACGCCGCTCCCGGATGGCGCGTGTACCGGAACATCCCTTTCACCCTGATGGGCCTGATGGTGATCGTTGCCCTGTTCCGGGACCGGTCGGAAACGGCCGGGCGGGACCGCCGCCTGATGGAGGCCATCGCATGGTGCCTGGTGGCCTCCTTCGCCACGTACTGGGTGACCGTCCTGGGCGCAGAGCAATACCCGGTGCTGGGCGCGATGATGCTCCCCAAGACCATCGCGTATCTGGTGGCCATTGTTCTGCTCTATCGGCTGGCCTTCGTCCGCCCGGCCGCTGTGTCGGCTTAATTGGAGGTAACTATAGGCCGATTGAAATCGCCCTCCCTGGGCACTTCGTGCCGGGTGTCGGCCTTCGCCGACACTCTTTCGTCTGCATCCCAAGCGAGGTCGGCGAAGGCCGACCAAAGGCCTGCGGCCCAGGAAGGGTGACTTCAGTCAGCGCCTGAATAGTTGCAATTGGAGAAACGGATGACAGAACTCCCCCGCACCGCAGATGTCGTCATCATCGGCGGCGGGGTGATGGGCACCAGCACCGCCTATCACCTGGCCCTCAAGGGATGCCGGAACGTCCTCCTCCTGGAGCGGGAGCCCTTCTTCGGCATCCAGGCCACCGGCAGGTGCGCCGGGGGCATCCGCTACCAGTTCGGCACCGAGATCAACGTCCGCCTCTCCCTGCTCAGTCTGCCCATGCTGGACCGCTTTGAGGAAGAGTTGGGCCAGCCCATTGACCTGCGCTACTGCGGCTACCTCTTCCTGCTGACCAACCCTGCCGACGTCACGGCATTTCGGCAGAACGTGGAGATGCAACACCGGCTGGGGGTGATGACCCGCTGGCTGGAACCGGAGGAGATTGGCCGAATGGTCCCGCTCATCAACCTGGAGGGGGTCCTGGCGGGGACGTTCCACGAGCGGGACGGCCTGGCGGACCCCAACTCCGTCGTCCAGGGGTACGTCTCCGGGGCGCGGCGGCTGGGGGCCCGACTCCTCAACGACGTGGAGGTCACCGGCATAGAGGTCGCCGGGGGCCGGGTGCGGGGCGTGGTCACCAACCGGGGGAGGGTCGCCGCTCCCGTCGTCGTCAACGCGGCCGGGCCCTGGGCCGGCGAGGTGGGGCGAATGGCCGGGGTGGAGGTCCCCATCGTCCCCATCCGCCGCCAGATTGTCGTCACCGGCCCCATCCCGGAGGTCCCGCCCGATTTCCCCTTCGTCATTGACTTCGCCCAGTCCCTGTACTTCCACCGGGAGGGGCCGGGCATCCTGACCGGCATGTCCAACCCCAACGAACCGCCGGGGTTTGACCAGTCCGTGGACGAGGAGTGGGAACTGGTCCACCTGGAGGCGGCGATGAAGCGGATGCCCATTCTGGAGAAGGCCACCCTGGCCAGCCACTGGGCCGGCCTCTATGAGGTCACCCCGGACGCGCACCCCATTCTGGGCCGGGTGCCCGAACTGGAGGGATTCTACATCATCGGCGGCTTCAGCGGGCACGGCTTTATGCACGGCCCCATCTGTGGCCTCCTCCTGGCAGAGGAGATTCTGGACGGCCGGGCCCACACCCTGGACATCTCATCCCTCTCCATCACCCGCTTCTGCGAGGGAAAATCGATCCGGGAGTATAACGTGGTTTAAAAGATGTCAGGGAACCGGACGGTTTTCTCCACTGTAAAGCATATCGTGAAAAACGTTCGGGATTTTTGCCCTCAGTGGCAGTACCCCTCAAAGACAGTGGGTAGGGATCTGACGGTCTTTCTCGCCCCATAGAGAGATGAAGAAGCCCACCATCTTTCTTATGGGAATGATGCGACGCCGCATCTTCGTAGTGGACATCCGGGATGATGATCCCCAGCCCCGCCCAATCACCGATGACCCGGCCTATCGCGATGAACGCCCCCTCTGGTCGCACGATGGCTCTGCCATCCTCTTTACCCGGATGGACGGACGGGATTGCGCCTCCCTCTGGCTGGTCCCGAGCGCAGACGGTACACCTCAAAGGGTAGTGGACGAACTACAGCGAAGTTGACCTGCGCCCGGAAAAACCCGGCGAAAGCAAGACTCTGGAGGAGATGGTGACCCACGCCAGAATAGGAGCGGAAATACTGTGCGAAGAACGCTGGGAACTGGCCGGCAGCGTCCCTGCCGTCCGGATGCAGAGGCTTTCGGGTGTGTCCCAAAGTTGTAGGACAACTGCTCGCAGTTGTCCTACAAAGCGGCCAAGTCCGACAGAATTGGGACACACCCAAGCGGCTGGATGTGTCCTAATTTCGTCAGGCTGGGCCGCTGGCCTTTCCGCCGGGCCGTCAACGGCCAGGCTCAGGCGAAGACGAGGCGCTAAAGCGCCCCTTTCCGCCCGGGCCACCCGTGTTCCCGAAAGGCTACCGGAGAGAGAGGGCGCTTCCAGCGCCCTGTGCAACCTCAGCCAGGCCGTTTACGGCCTGGCCCACCGGGCCCCGACGATTTTGGGACACACCCAGGCTTTCACTACCGTTGACATCAGGAGTAATCATGTGGTATAATCAGCGTTGAGCCATCACACCACTCCTCGCTGATTCTTACACTGCGCGGAAGGGGAAACAGATAGGGATGGGGCGTTGCGACGGCCTTCAGCCGGCGCAACGGAAAACCGAAAATTTACAGGCATCAGGGGGACGGGGCCATCGTTTGCCCCGTCCTTTGCTTTTATATCAGAGGTGCAGCGATGAAAATGGCACAACGGACTCGCAGAAATCTGGGGATCGGTTTCGCCCTCGGCATCCTGCTCGCGCTGGCCTGGACCTGGGCCCTGGCAGCGCAGCCGGAGCCACCCGTCCACATCGCCCCGCCGGTACGCGGGCCCGACGACTATACCTTCACCCCCCTTCCCCCGCCCGAACCCCGGATTGCTCCCGCCGCCGTCACCCTGAAGGCCGTGGCAATTGTGGGAGAAGTCGGAGATGCGACACCCATATACAAGCAGGATATGGACCGGGCCGTCGCGGCCCTCCAGAGCCACGGCGTCGTGGTGGAGAAGTTCTACTACGGCGAACGCTCCTTCACCTGGGCGGACATCGTCACCGCCGCGACGGGCGCCCATTTCCTGCTCTATATGGGCCACGGGGTCTGGTGGGGTGGCCCCTGCACCCAACCCACCCTGGTCGGCGGCTTCTATCTGGGTCCGGGTCAATTTGTCCATCCGGACCGGATTCGCTCCGACCTGAACAGCCGGATGGCCCCCGGCGCGACCGTCATCTTCAGCCATGCCTGCTTCAGTGCGGGCCAGACCGGCTGCGACCCCTCTGGCTCTCCATCCCAGGACGAAGCGGCCCGCCGGGTCCAGATGTATGCCGCCCCCTTCGTGGACATCGGCCTGAAAGCCTACTTCGCCAACAACTACTTCCAGTCCGCTGAGAACTATGTGAACCAGATTCTCGCCGACCCGGCGACCCGTAAGACGATGGGGGACATCTTCAAAAGCGTCTACCCGAACAACCCCAGCAAATTCCGGGACCTTTCCTACCCCGCCTCCGGCTACGATATGTGGCTGAACGGCGAGACCGGCGCCTGGCACCACGCGTTCGTCGGCGTCCCCTCCTACCGCTTCACCGCCGACCTCTGCGAACTGGCTCCTTTGCCGGAGGTACTCACCTTCACCTACAGCCTGGCGACGGGCGCCCTGCGCCCGCCCAGCCGAACGGTCACCCCGACTGCCCTCTATTGCCCGCTGACGTGGACGGCGGTCCGGAGCGGCAACTGGCTCACCATCACCCCCACTTCCGGACGGACTCCGACGGATAGCATCCGGATTCAGCCCCTCACGACGACCCTCTCCGGATACGCCGTCGGGCGCTACACGGGCACCATCACCGTCACGGTGACCGACCCGCCGGGGACGGTCAACGGCATCCAGCGGGTCACGGTGACGGTGGACGTGGGCCAGCCGCGCCTGGGAGACCTCCCGTCCGTCCTGACCTTCACGTATTTCATCTCCGACGGCATGCTGCTCCCCCCTGCCCACACGTTGGACCTGCGGAACGTCGGGTCGGATGACGTGCTGGCGTGGACAGCGGTGCGGAGTGGGACATGGTTCACCTTCACGCCCGTATCCGGCATGACCCCGCAGACCCTCTGGATCACTCCGACGGGGCTTTCCATCATCACGCCGGTCACCCTGACAGGGCGCCTCACGGTGACCGTTGTCTCTCCGACCGGCACGCTCAGCCCGGTCCAATCCACTTCCCTGGCCCTTCGGGTTGTTTCAGGGGCTTCCTGGCGCGCGTATCTGCCGTGTGTGCTCCGGCATTAGAGGGGAGGGTTTTGCGGCGGCGACCGACGGTCGCCGCCGCAGTGCCACCGATGCGGGAATGGTCCCCGATGCTTATTTCTCCTCCCGGAGCAGACGCAAGGCCGCCTCAGCCAGAATCGCCGCCCCCACTGGGAGACAGCGCTCATCTATATCAAAGCGCGGGTTGTGAGCCACCCGCTCATCCTCCTCTATCTTGCACCCCAGGCCCAGCATGGCGCCCGGAGCCAGCGCCGAAAAGTACCCGAAATCCTCCGCTCCCATCCCTGGATGGGGCGGCTGGACGTGCTCCTCCCCGAGCAGGTCCACCGCAACCTTCTGCAAGAGGTCCACAATGCGGGCATCGTTCATCATCGGCGGGTAACCAATTTCCAGGCGGAGTTCGTAATCCCCGCCCAACACACGGGCTATCTGCAACGCCCGCTCTATCTCGGCATGAATCTGCCGCTGCACCTCTGGCTTCATGTACCGGATGGTCCCCGTCAATTCCACCCGGTCCGGGATAACGTTATCGGCCTGACCTCCGTGAATGGAGCCGATGCTGACGACAGCCGGCGCCATCGGGTCCAGCCGCCGGGAGACAATGCCATGCAGGGCCAGGATCACATGAGCGGCAATATAAATGGGGTCCACCGCCTTGTGGGGAGAGGCCCCATGCCCTCCGCGCCCGAGGATGGTGGCGTAGAACGTGTCCACTCCCGCCGATGACGGCCCGGTCTCCAGGACAATGTCCCCCACTCTCACAGACGGGTCCACGTGAAGAGCCAGGACGGCATCCACCCCTTCCATTGCGCCGTCCTGAATCATGCGCGGCGCGCCGCTGAGCCCCTCCTCGTCCGCCACCTCCTCCGCTGGCTGGAAGAGCAGGCGGACAGTCCCGGGGAACGACTCGTCGGCCAGCAATTTCGCCACCCCCAGAGCAATCGCCGTGTGGGCATCGTGCCCGCAGGCATGCATGACGCCCGGGACCTGGGAGGCATAGGGAACGTCATTGGCCTCCTGGATCGGAAGGGCATCCATATCGGCGCGGATAGCAATAATGGGATGCCCCTCTCCCCGCTCCGCCACCACGCCCGTCCGCCCCACCCCAGTTCGGACGCGATAGCCCAGTCCGGTCAATACTTCCGCCACCCGGGCCGCAGTGTGCGTCTCCCGAAAGCCAAGTTCCGGATGGGCATGAATCTCCCGCCGCCAGGCAACCAGTTGCTCGTAAATATCCTGTGCTCGCTGTAGCATATGAAGCCTCCTGATGTGGAATTGTACCACACCGGGCTTCCTTGACAATCTCCCCGTTCTGCCGTACCATATAGAGCGCCCGGATTGACAGGATAGTTCAATTTGCCAGGGAAATCGGGCGGCGAACAGACACTATTTCCCTTTAGGCACGAGCCAGTGGCCATCATAGGTTGGCAGGTTGACCAGGAGGGTTGTGATGGAAGAATTGACCGAACTCCTGAAGCGCAGTGACCTCTTCTGCGGACTGGCAGAGGAGGACATCCGGCGGCTCATCGCCATCGGCCATTGGGCTACCTACAACGCCGACGAGACCATTATCCGTGAGGGGGACCCTTCGGACGAACTCTACATCATCCAGAAAGGCATGGTGGAAGTTGTCGTCCCGCACGGCACCGTCCCGGACATCCCCGGTCCGCCGGAGGCGACGCCGGTGGTCCGCCTGGGGGAAGGACAGATTTTCGGCGAGATGGGGCTGGTAGACCGGGGAGGCCGCTCAGCCACCGTCCGCGCAGTGATGGACGGGACGACCGTCTTCATCCTCCCGCGAGACGCGTTCTACACCCTCTGCGACCAGAGCCACACCATCGGCTATACCGTCATGCGCAACATCGCCCGCGACCTTTCGTTCAAACTGCGCCACCGCAACCTGCGGGTGGTGGCAGGATGGTAAGGGGAGGCCGCCATGATCTACAAAGTCAGTTACGTTGTGCTGGGCGGACGCCACCCCGGAGCGATTGTGAACCGGGATACCCCTCCCCGTCTGGGCGAAGTGGTGGTGCTGGGGCAGGACCGATTTGAGGTAGTGGAGGTGACCGACCTGATCCCGCCGCAGGGGGATTTCGCGTATCTCCACGTGACGCTCCGTCCACTGAAGGGGAAGAAACCGAAGGGCCGATGACCATCCCCCCGATTTGCGACTACGAAGGTTCCCGCTACCGGACCGAATTCTGGGTGCCGGAGCGGGCGTACGAGGACGGGGCCGAACGGGTGGCCCTGCGGGCGCTGTTGCCCCCCACCGGCCATCTCTTGATAGAGATCGGCGCCGGGTTTGGCCGCCTGGCTGACCTGTACGGCGGGTATGAGCGAGTGGTCCTTCTGGATTATGCCCGCTCCCAACTCCAGGACGCGCGGGAGCGGCTGGGCGAGGCCGGGCCGGGAGGTCGGCCCCGGTACATCTACGTTCTGGGCGACTTCTACCGCCTCCCTTTCGCCCCGGGCCTCTTTGACGCCGTGGTGATGGTGCGCACCCTCCACCACGCCGCCGACGCCCCCACCGTCCTGCGCAATATGGCGAGCATTCTGGCCCCAGGCGGTACCTTCGTCTTAGAATTTGCCAGCAAGCGACACCTGAAAGCCGTCATCCGTTACCTGCTGCGGCGCCAGTCCTGGTCTCCCTTTGACCCCCAGCCGGTGGAGTTCGTCCCCCTGAACTACGATTTCCACCCGGCCTGGATTCGCCGTCATCTGGAGGAATGCGGACTGCGGATTACCCGCATCCGCACCGTCTCCCACTTCCGGGTGGGCTTTCTCAAACGGACGGTGCCGACGGGCCTGCTGGTCTCTCTGGACCGGCTGCTGCAGCCGACAGGCGCGCTCTGTCAATTGACCCCCAGCGTTTTCGTGCGCGCGGCGGCGCCTGCGGACCGGCCCCCGGCCCCGCCCGGTAGTTTCTTCCGCTGCACGGCCTGCGGCTCCCTCCTGCTGGTGGACGAAGGGGACCGGTTGCTCTGTACTGATTGCGGCGCGGTCTTCCCATTCCAGGATGGCCTTTATGATTTTCGGGGAGGAGAACGGTGACCCGAGAACCCCTCTTTGCCGGCCTCATCTACAACGAAGAAGGCCAGCCGGTCCAGGTGGCCCAGGTAGGCGCCGATACCTGCTACGCCATTCCCGATGGCGACTTTCTGCGTCACGTGGACTCTATAGAGGTGGACCGGCAGGTGCTGGTCCAGTTGAAGGAGCGCTTCCTGCCAATGAAGGACGTTTTGGTGGAGGGAGCGATGCAGATGATGGGGACGGATGACCCCTTCACCCGGGCCGCACTGGAGATGAGTCTGGAGAATATGGACCAGATGCTGGAGCCGGGAGCGGTCAATGCGGAAGACTTCCGGCTGGCGCTGTGGATGACGGGCTTCCGCATCATCGTCAACATCCACGGCGAAGTGGTTCGTCTGGAGATTCCGGGGTTGGAGTAATTCATACCCGCATGCGCACTGAACTGGCCTACCTGCTGGTCTTTGCCACTGCCGCGCTCTCAGCGCTGGTCCTCACGCCGCTGACAGCGCGCCTGGGGCACCGCTGGGGAATGACGTCCTCTCCGGGGGGACGCCGGAGGCATCAGGGGACAGTCTCCCGAACCGGCGGGATGGGCATATTCTTCCCTTTCCTGCTGGCGCTGGCGGTCGGGCTGGCGCCGCAAATCCCCACCGCAGACCCCAAAGAGCCCCGCCGTTTGCTGGGGCTGATCCTCGGCAGCGTCTGGATGTTTGGGGTCGGACTGGCCGATGACCGCTGGGACCTCTCGCCCAGGCGCCAACTGCTGGCCCAACTGGTTGCCGGAGTCATCGCCATCGCCACCCTCATTTTCATTGAACGGGTCAACAACCCGCTGACGAACCAGGTGGTGGTCTTCCCAATGCCGGTGGTGGTGGTTTTGACCCTCTTCTGGATCGCGGGGATGATCAACACCGTCAACTGGCTGGACGGCCTGGACGGGCTGGCGGCAGGGGTGGCGGCCATCCTGTGTGGGGTCCTGGCGGTGCACATGCATCGGGTGGGACAGCCCAGCGTGGCCCTTCTCCCCATTGCCCTGCTGGGCGCCACTTTGGGTTTTCTCCCCTATAACTTTCACCCCGCCCGCGTCTTTATGGGCAGCAACGGCGCTTTTTTCCTCGGCTACGCCCTGGGATGCCTGGGCATCATGGCTGGCGCGCGAGTCGCCACCGTCCTTCTGGTGATGGGCATCCCCATCGCCGACGTCGCCTGGCAGATTGTGGACCGGCTGCGCCATCGGCGCTCCCCCACCCAGGGCGACCGGGGACACCTCCACTTCCGTCTGCTGGACCTGGGGTTGCCCCAGCCGGTCATCGTCCTGGCCTACTGGGCTTTCTGCGGTGTCTTCGGAGTGCTGGCGCTGGGTGTGTCGTCCCGGCTCTACAAGTTGCTGGCCCTGCTGGCACTGGGAGGAGCGGTCGCGGCGGTGCTGGCGCTCCTGGCCCGCCGCTCCTCGGACCGATAGGTTGCGGCGGCGGCCTTCGGCCGCCGCCGCAACCCCGACGGCTTTCTACTGCATCAGCAGGTGATGATAAGCGGAGAGGGCCGCCTTGGCCCCTTCGCCGATGTGGACCAGTACCTGCTCGGATACCAGGGTGACGTCGCCCGCCGCGAACACCCCCGGCCAACTGGTGGCGCAGTAGACGTCCACGATGATGTGCCCCTGCTCGTCGCAGTCCACCCACCCCCGGACCAGTTGCGAGTTGGGCACGCGGGCCAGTTTGACGAAGACCCCCTTGACCGGTATCTCCTGCTCGCCCCCATCCGGCATCCGGACTCGCAAGCCCTCCACGTACTGGCCACCCAGGACCTCCTGGACGGTGGCTCTTTCTAAGAGGGTGACGTTATCCATCCGGCGGAGTTTGGCCGCCAGCGGCGTGGTCACCAGGGGTTCGGGGGCCAGGAGATAGACGCGGTGGGCCTTGCGGGCCAGGCTGGCGGCGGCCCACTGCGCGCGCCGACCATTCCCCACTACCGCCACGTCTTTGCCCAGAAAGAGTCCAGCGTGGGTCACCGCCGAGTAACTCAGCCCCCGCCCGGCCAGCCGCTCTTCGCCCGGCACGTTGAGCCGCTGCGGCTTGGCACCGGTGGCAATAATCAGGGCCCGCGACTGGAAGCGGTCCCCGTCCGCCGTCTCCACGAGAAAAGAACCCTCCTCCGGCGTCACACGCGTCACCCGGTCAAAGTGACGGGCGAATTCCAGATACTCCAACTGGCGGCGAAAGGCGTCCAGCAGGGCCTCGCCCGTGATGACCTCCTGGGCTCCCATGTCCTCCAGTTGCATCTCGTAGGTCATCTGTCCGCCCCACCGCTCGGCAATGATGAGCGTCTCCAGCCGCTGGTTGATGGCAATCGCCGCCGCCGTAATCCCGGCCGGCCCTCCACCGATCACAATCAGGTCGTACATTGGCGCTCCTCCTTAACGAAATACGGAGCACGGAGTACGTATTGCGTATTCCGTACCGCGTTACGCATTCCCCTCCGGCACGGGCGGGATGAGGCCCTTCTCCATCAGAAATCGGGTCATCTCCCGCGCGTGGCGGATGGTGTCCTCGGCCTTTCGGAGCAACTCGTCGTAGGAGAGGTGCAGACGGGCCACGCCCTGCTCCTGGGCTTTCGCCCCGACGGCCGCCGCCTCCCGGGGAAACACCTCCCACTCCTCCATAGAGGGAATGATGTACTCCTTGTTGAGGCCTTTCTCCTCCGCGCAACGGGCCAGTTCTTCGGCGGCCGCAATGGCCATCTCGTCGGTGATGGTGGTAGCCCGGACGTCCAGGACGCCCCGGAAGATGGCCGGGAAGCCCAGCGAGTTGTTGATCTGGTTGGGGAAGTCGCTCCGGCCCGTCCCTACGACGCGCGCCCCGGCTTCCTGGGCCTCCCAGGGCCAGATTTCCGGGATGGGGTTGGCGCAGGCGAACACGATGGCATCCTCCGCCATCTCCTTGACCCACTCAGGGAGAATGGTCCCCGGCCCCGGCTTGCTGGCCGCAATGCAGACGTCCACGCCGCGCAGAGCCTCCGGGATCCCGCCCTGTCGGCCTTCGGCGTTGGACTGCTGACAGATGCGCCACTTGTCTATGAACTCAATTTTCCGCTGGGCGATGTCCTCCCGCCCCGGGTGCAGGATGCCCTGACTGTCGCAGGCGATGATGTTGCCGAAGGGGACCCCCGAGGCCACCAGCAGGCGGATGGTGGCGATGTTGGCGGCACCCGAGCCGATGACCGCGACTTTAATCTCCTCCATCCGCTTCCCCACCACCTTCAGGGCGTTGATCAACCCGGCCAGGATGACCGTCGCCGTTCCCTGCTGATCGTCGTGCCAGACGGGAATCTGCACCTCAGGGTCGCTGCGGAGCATGTCCAGCACCCGGAAGCATTTGGGCTGCTCAATGTCTTCCAGGTTGATGCCGCCGAAGGAGGGCTGAATCCACTTGACCGCCAGGATAATCCGGTAGGGGTCCCGGGTGTCCAGGCAGATGGGGACGGCGTCCACGCCGCCCAGGTACTTGAAGAGCAGGGCCTTGCCCTCCATGACGGGGAGTCCGGCCAGCGGGCCGATGTTGCCCAGGCCCAGCACCCGCGTGCCGTCGGAGACGACGGCGACGGTGTTCCCCTTGTTGGTGTACTCGTAGGCCAGGTCGGGGTTCTCCTGAATGGCCTTGCAGGGGGCCGCCACACCGGGGGTGTACCAGATGGCGAAGTCATCCAACCCCCGGACCGGGCACTTGGGCGCGGTCTGCACCTTGCCTCGGTAGAAGGGGTGCAGCACCATCGCGTCCTCGGCCGGTTTCTTCGCTTTCGCCAGCAATTCTTCTTTGGTGACTTGTGTACTCATAGGGTCTCTCCCTGGTGAGGAGGGGTTGGGGCGGCGGCCTTCGGCCGCCGCCCCAACCCCCGTTTCTCTTCTACCCCAGGCGGGCCTGCAGTTGCCGCAGTTGCTCCCGCAGCCGCTGGGGGAGCCGGTCGCCGAACTGGGCGAAGTGGCGCTCTATGTCAGGAGTCTCGGCCCGCCAGGCGTCCACGTCCACCCGCAGCAGTTCCCGCAGGTCCTCCGGCGGGACGTCCAGCCCCCGCAGGTCCAGGTCCTCCGGGCGCGGAAGAAGCCCGATGGGCGTCTCCACCGCCCCGGCCTTTCCGTCCACCCGCGCGCACATCCACGCCAGCACCCGGCTATTCTCGCCGTAGCCGGGCCAGAGCCAGCGGCCATCCGGCTTCTTGCGGAACCAGTTGACGTAGAAAATGCGCGGGGCCTTATCTCCCAGCCGGTCGCCCATCTGAAGCCAGTGGGCAAAGTAGTCCCCCATGTGATACCCGCAGAAGGGGAGCATGGCGAAGGGGTCTCGGCGGAGTTTGCCCACCTCGCCGATGACCGCCGCCGTCGTCTCCGAGGACTGGGTCGCGCCCAGGAAGACGCCGTGGTCCCAGTTATACGCCTCGTAGACCAGCGGGACCACCGTCGCCCGGCGGCCGCCGAAGATGAAGATGTCTATCGGCACCCCCTCCGGTTTCTCCCAGTCCGGCGAGATGACCGGGCACTGCGCGGTGGGGGCGGTGAAGCGGGCATTGGGATGGGCCGCCGGGTCGCCCCGGTCCGGCGTCCAGTCCTCTCCCTTCCAGTCAATCAGATGGGCCGGCGGCTCAGGGGTCATTCGGTCCCACCAGACATCGCCGTCGTCGGTGAGCGCGCAGTTGGTGAAGATGACGTTCCCCCAGAGAGTGTCCATCGCTGCCGGATTGGTCTTGTAGGACGTGCCCGGCGCGACGCCGAAGAATCCACTCTCGGGGTTGATGGCGTAGAGGCGGCCATCGGGGCCGATTTTCATCCAGGCGATGTCGTCGCCCAGGCACTCCGCCCGCCAGCCGGGGACCGTCGGCTGAATCATGGCCAGGTTGGTCTTACCGCAGGCAGAGGGGAAGGCAGCGGCGATGTGGTACTGGCGGCCCTCCGGGCTGATGAGGCGCAGGATGAGCATGTGTTCCGCCATCCACCCCTCCCGTCGGGCCATCGCCGAGGCGATGCGCAGGGCAAAGCACTTCTTGCCCAGCAGGGCGTTGCCGCCGTACCCGGAGCCGTAGGACCAGATGAGGTTCTCTTCCGGGAAGTGGCTGATGTACTTCTGCTCCATCGGGGCGCAGGGCCAGGGGACATCTTCCTGGCCCGGCGCCAGCGGCGCGCCCACGGAGTGAAGGCAGGGGACGAAATCCGCCTCGGCCTCCAGCGCCCGCAGCACTTTCGTCCCCACGCGGGTCATAATGTGCATATTGCAGACAACGTAGGGGCTATCGGTGATCTGGACGCCGATTTTGGCCATGGGCGATTCCAGCGGGCCCATGGAGAAGGGGATGACGTACATCGTCCGGCCGCGCATGCAGCCCTCATAGAGGCCCCACATCGTGGCCTTCAGTTCGTCCGGGGCGACCCAGTTGTTGGTGGGGCCGGCGTCGTCTCTGGACGGGGTGCTGATGAACGTCCGGTCCTCCACCCGGGCGACGTCGCTGGGGTGGGAGCGGAACAGGAAACTGTTGGGCCGTTTCTTCAGGGGGATGGCGCTCCCACGGACGACCATCTCCGCCATCAACCGGTCGTACTCTTCCTTCGTGCCGTCGCACCAGCGGATGCGGTCGGGTTGACAGTGCCGGGCCACTTCCTGGACCCAGCGGTTCAATCGGTCGTTAGAGAGCATGAAAACCTCCCAATTGGGTTAGGGGAAGAAACGATGATTTTGTCGGCGGCTTTGCCGCCGACAAAATCATCGTTTAATCTGGCAGCACCTTCCCCGGATTCATGATGTTCAGCGGGTCCAGGGCCTGCTTAATATGGCGCTGGACATCTATGGAGACCGGGCCCAGGGCCCGCTCCATGTATGGGCGTTTCAGGACGCCCACGCCGTGTTCGCCAGAGAGGGTCCCCCCCAGGTCCAGCGCCACGCCGAAAATCTCCCCCGCCATCACTTCCACCTTCTCCCACTGGGCCGGGTCCCGCCGGTCAAAGAGGATGTTGGGGTGGAGATTACCGTCCCCGGCATGCCCGAAGACGACGATGGGCAGGCCGTGGCGCGCGCTGATCTCTTTGATACGGCGAATGGCCTCCGGGATGGCGCTGCGGGGGACAGTAATGTCCTCCCCCAGTTTGTTGGGGGCCTTGCGGGCCAGCGACGGAGAGACGGACCGCCGCGCGCGCCACAACTGGGCCCGCTCCGTCTCGTCCCGCGCCACTGTCACCTTCCGGGCGCCGTTCTCCCGGCAGACTCGCTCCACCGTCTCCATCTCCCGTCGGACGGCCTCCTCGTCTGCCCCGTCGGTCTCTATAATGAGCATGGCCTCCACGTCCAGCGGTAGCCCCAGGCGCATGGCCTCCTCAATGCAGGCGATGGCCGTCTCGTCCATCAGTTCCAGCGTCGCCGGGACGACGCCCGCAGAGAGAATCGCGTTGACGGTCCGGGAGGCGTCGTCCAGGGAGGGAAACTCCGCCAGCGCGGTGCGGACGTACTGGGGTTTGGCGATCAGTTTCAACAGCGCCTCGGTGATGACCCCCAGTGTCCCCTCCGACCCGACAAACAGGGAGGTCAGGTCGTAGCCGACGACGTTCTTGATGGCCTTGCCGCCGGTCTGGAGGATGCGGCCGTCGGGGAGGACAACGGTGAGGCCCATGACATAGTCGCCGGTCACCCCGTACTTGAGGCAGCGGGGGCCGCCGGCGTTGCAGGCGATGTTCCCGCCGATGGTGGAGTGCTTGTTGCTGGAGGGGTCGGGCGGGTAGAAGAGGCCCCGGGCCTCCACCCAGGCCTGAAGGTCGGCGGTGATGACCCCCGCTTCCACCCGCACCGTCCGGTTGACCTCGTCCAGTTCCAGGATGCGGTTCATGCGGTTGAGGGAGAGGGCCATGCCGCCGGAGAAGGGGACGGACGCCGCCGCCAGCCCCGAGGCCATCCCCCGGGGGACGACAGGCACCCGGTATTCCGCAGCGACCCGGACCACCGCTGCCACTTCCTCCGTAGACTCCGGCAGAACCGCCGCATCGGGCAGTTGCTGGGCGAACGTGCCGTCGTAGGAATAGGCGATACGGTCCTCTATGCTGGTGAGGACTTTGGATGGACCCAGAACTTCCTGCAATCGGGCAATCCAGACTTGCTCGCTCATACGGGACTCCTCTGATCGTCATCACGAAGACCCAAAGACACGAAGAATCAGCAATTGTTAGTTTTTTAATTTTTAATTTATCTTTGCGCCTTCGTGCCTTTGTGGTTTTTACTTCCTTATCGCCTCCAGCACCATCTCGGCGATGTCTTTGACCCGCAGGCGGAGGCGCTCCGCGCGGGCGGCATTGAAGAGGGTGCGCTCGCACTGCTGGCAGGCGGAGGCGATGGTCTGGGCACCGGTCTCCGCGGCCTGATGGATGCGCCGGGCAGCGACCGCCTGGCTGAGCGCGGGGTCCATGCTCTCCAGGTTGCCCCCGCCGCCGCAGCAGTGGGAGCCGCCCTGGTTCTCCACCATCTCCACCAGTGTCACCCCCGGGATGGCCCGGAGAATCCGGCGGGGGGCGTCAAAGACGCCGCTCTTGCGGCCCAGGTCGCAAGGGTCGTGGTACGTGACCACCTGCTCCGGCAGGTCCTCCCGGAACGGCACGCGCCCGGCCTCCAGCAGGTCCGCCAGGAACTCTGTGGCATGGCGCACCTCAAAGCCCAGGTCCTCCTCCAGCGCGGCCGGGTAGGCGTGCTTCCAGAAGTGGAAGCAGGAGGGGCAGGTGGTGACCAGCGTCCGCGCGCTGGCGGCCCGGACCGCCTCCAGGTTGTGGCGCATCATCTCCCGGGCCGCCTCCAGGTCGCCGTTGATGGCTAAGGGGTAGCCGCAGCACCACTCCTCGGTTCCCAGCAGCGCGTAGTCCACCCCCGCGCCCTCCAGAATCTGGACGAAGGACTGGGGGATGCCATAACTGCGGGGGAAGAGCGCGCCGACGCAGCCGACGAAGTAGACGACTTCGGCCTGCGTCTTGCCGACGCCGGTGGGTATGGCGGGGAGGTTCTGGGTCCAGAGGAGACGGCTCTCCGGCGGCTCGGCGGAGATGTTGTGGCTCTCCCGGATGCGCGCGTTCAGCGCCGCCAACGGCTGGGGAAGGAGGCCCAGGCTCGCCATCTCCCCGCGCGTCAGTTCCAGAATCCGGTCCACCGTCACGCCACTGGGGCAGGTGAAGGTACAGGCGCCGCAGAGGAGGCAACGGAAGAACTGGGCCGCCGTCCGGTCGGTGGGCCGCTCCAGCAACCCCTCCCGGACCGCGCGCAGGAGCGCGACGCGGGCGCGGGGGGAGTCGGTCTCGTTCAGCGTCAGCCGGTAGGCCGGGCAGACGGCCAGGCACTGGCCACAGCGGATACAGTGCAGGTAGTCCTCTTCGGAGACGCGGTGGGTTGCAGACATCGGGGTTTCCTCCGGATGGGGGTGGGATGGGGGCGGGGCGGGCGGCGAAGCCGCCCGCCCCGCCCCGAATCCGCCGGCTGCTATGCCCCAAACTTGGTCAGGCGGCCCGCGTGGGCCAGCGCCAGCGGCATCAGGTCCACGTGGCGGATGTGCCCCAGGCCCCCTCGCATGCAGGCCCGCTCGCCGAACTGGGTCACGTCGTCCGGGCAGATGTAGCGGGACCAGAGGAGCACGGGGAGTTCGTGCCAGGAGTGGGCTTTCCAGAGGGCCGGCGTGGAGTGGTCGCCGGTGATGATGACCACATCCGGCTCCAGCGCCAGGATGTCCGGGAGCACCCGGTCCACATGCTCAATCACTTCCACCTTGCGCTGGAAGTCGCCGTCCTCCCCGGCGCTGTCGGTCTTCTTCACGTGGAAGAAGAAGAAATCGTAGTCGGCCCAGTGGGCCTTGAGGGTCTCCACCTGGTCCTCCAGCGTCTCGCCGGTGGGGAGGACGTCCATCCCGGCCAGTTTCGCCACGCCCCAGTACATCGGGTAGGTGGCGATGGCGGCGCAGCGCATGCGGTAGAGGTCGGGCATCTTCGGCAGGCCGGGGTCTTTGGCCATGCCGCGCAGGTTACAGCCGTTGGCGGGGTACTCGTCCGCCAGGAGTTTCCGGGCCTGGGCCATCCACTGGTTGAGGAGTTCCGCCGTCCGGGCCGCCTCCGGGCGGGTCGGGTAGACCGGGAGCGGCGGCTTGCCCACCTGCTGCGGGTCGGTCTCCGTGAGGCCGTCCTCCAGACCCTCGCCCCGCAGGACCAGGACGAAGCGGTACTCCTTGACGGGCTCCACGAAGACCTCCACGCCGGGGAGTTGGACGGCGCGGAGTTTGGCGCAGAGGCGGGCGCTGACTTCGGTGGGGATGCGCCCGGCGCGCCGGTCAGTGATGACGCCGGTCTCCGGGTCCAGCGTGCAGAAGTTGCCGCGCGCGGCGATGTCCTGAGGCTGAAGGTCAAAACCGATGCCCAGGGCCTCCAGGACGCCCCGTCCGATCTCGTAGCGGAAGGGGTCGTAGCCGAAGAGGGCGAGATGCGCCGGGCCGCTGCCCGGGGCAATGCCCGGAGCGATGGGAATGCTCATCCCGCAAATGGAGCGGGCGGCCAGCGCGTCCAGGTTGGGGGTATGGGCGGCTTCCAATTCCGTCGGCCCGCCAGGGACTATCGGCAGGCCACCCAGGCCGTCCATAACCAGGAGCAGAATCTTACTCCGGCTTTCTATCGTCAGTTCCCGAATCCGTTCTAAAGCGTCCATACCTTTCTCCTCGCAGTCCGATCTTCTTCGCTCGTTGCCTAAAGGGCGATTTGTAAACAGCAACTTTTAATCCTACCCCCAATCTCTGTCCCTGTCAAGTGACATTTGGCTGAAGTTCGGGCGCGAGTTGGGACAGAAGGCCGGCAGGATGCTTCCTCACCCCCCAGCGGCGCTTCGGGCGAGCAATGTCATTGGGAGTATCCCATAGCGCGGGGCGCGTCCCGCAGGTAAGATAATCGTGTGTCACTTGCAGGAAAATCTCCAAAGCCGAAAGCAAGCGGGAAGGGGGTTTTGCGGCGGGCGGCTTCGCCGCCCGCCGCAAAACCCCTCTTCAATCCCCCCCTCTGCCTGAAGTTTGGCCTTTTTCAGAGCGGGGGCAGGAAAATCTCCAAAACCCGCCTCCGGCGAGGCAAAAAGAACAAAAAGAAAATGTTTTTCGTTGCGGCGGCGAAGCCGCCGCAACGAAAAACAATCTTCTTTTTTGGGCCACGGAAGCAGCCAGGGGCCCATGCAGAGGGGCCACGGGCGAAAAGCCAAACTTGAGGGCCACGCCCCGAAGGGGCTCGCCCCGAGAGGGAAAGGGGGACAAAGGGAGGTAAGGGGCCAGGAAGATTTGGAGATGCAGAAAGTGTCAACCAATTCTGAACCATCCCCCCTGGCTCAGAGGTATTTGACTTGACATTTCGGCAGAGTTCGACTAAAATAAGAAATGATCATCGTCTTATTTGGCGGACAGAAAGGGGGATCATGAGCCAGATGCGATGCGACCATTGTGGCGACCCGATAGAAGGGGAACCAGTACGGCAAGGGGACAGGGTCTACTGCTCCGAGGCGTGTGCTTTTGAGGCCACTCGCAGCAAGGATTGCGGCGGTCGGAGCGATTCCAATATCTCGCTCCGGGTGGTAGAACCGGCGAAGCGGTAAGGAACCGTTATCAGGAGCATAGATGCTCCGTCGCAGCAACGTATGCTTAACTTCTCAAAGGAGGGACCAGATGAAATTCGGAGACCGGATTCAATCAGCAGACTGGAAGGCGGAGAAGCATGTCCCCGTCATAGAGGGACCCGACCAGGTGGCGGCTAATCAGCCCTTTCAGGTGACGGTCAGCGTGGGCAAGGAAATCCCCCACCCCAACACCACGGAACACCACATTCGCTGGATCGCCCTTTACTTCCAGCCGGAGGGGGACAAGTTCATCTACGAAATCGGCCGCTGCGATTTCGCCGCCCACGGGGAGTCGGTGAAGGGGACCAATCAGGGGCCGGCATACACCCATCCGGTGGCCCTCTTCTCGGTCCAGGTGAACGCGCCGGGCACCCTGATCGCCGTCTCCTACTGCAACATCCACGGGCTGTGGGAGAACAGCAAGGAGATTGCCCTGGCCTGAGCGGCCCCTTTCGCGGGCCATAAGACGACCGGCGCCCGGGTCACCCAGGCGCCGGTCGTCCTTTTACGGCTCAAATATCGGCGGCATCCGGCGTTTGTGCTCGGAGCGGGCCATCATCCCGCGCACCTTCTCCACCGCCGCCGGGTCCAGGCCAGAGAGGTCCCCGGCCTCCATTGCCGCCAGAATCCGGTCCAGTTCCCGATATGTAATGCCCATCTCCCCCTCATCGGTCTGACCGGGCCAGAGGCCAGCGGTAGGGGGACGGTTAATCACTTCCTGCGGGACCCCCAGTTCCCGGGCCAGTTCCCACACCTGAGTCTTGTAGAGGCCGCCCAGGGGCAGCAGGTCTACCCCCGCATCCCCGTATTTTGTGTAATACCCCACAGAAATTTCCGACTTATTCCCCGACCCCAGTACCAGATAACGGTGCACCTGGGCCAGGTAGTACAGGGTGATCATCCGCAAGCGGGGTTTGATATTTGCCGGGGCCAGGGCGTTCTCCGTCGGGGGGAGGGCCGCCACCAGGGCGTCGTAGATAGGGGTCAGGTCTACGGTGACAGTGGGGATGCCAAAGGTTTCGGCGACCTGCCGGGCCAGGTGGAGGTCATCCGGCTGGGAGTGGCAGGGCATCAGGGCCGCCAGCACCCGGTCGGTGCCCACCGCCCGCACGGCGAGGGCGGCGGTGGTGGCGGAATCCACCCCGCCGCTCAGCCCGAAGACGAAGCCGTCGGCTCCGGCGGCTTCCATATACTGCCGGAGCCACTGCGTGATCCGGTCGGGAAGGGACATGAAGCCTCCTTACCACGTGAAACGTGAAGCGTGAAGGGCATCAGGTCAGGCTGGCGACAACCTCTATGCCGTTGAGAGCCATGCTGTAGAGAAAGATGCGGTGCAGCAGGTCGCCGTCATGGGGCAGCGCGCCCAGTTGGAGCGCCGTCTCCACCGGCATGTCGTAGGTCTGGACGCCGTCGGCAGGGACGACGACCCGGAAATCCCGCAGGCCCAGGACGTTGGCCCGCAGCCGCAGGAACATCGCCGCCTGATAGATACACAGGTCGGTACAGTCGCCGACGATGATGAAGGTGTTGACCGCCGGATGGCTATCCAGCCAGGGGACCAACTCGGTGCCGATGCTGGAACTGATGGACTTCTTGGGGATGACCACGAAGAGGTCAGAAAAGGGCAGGGCCCGGAGTTCGTCCACGGTCTCGCTCTCGGCGGTGCCGACGACACAGTGGGCCGGGAAGGCCCCGAACTCCACCGAGTCCGGGTCGTGGGCGTCCTGGGTCAGGAGGAAGTGACGGACGCCCAGGTCGTAGGCCCGCTGAAACAGCCGCACGACGTTGGGGACGATGCCCGCCACGCGCGGGCTGGCCAACGGTCCAATGGTGCAGAAGCCCTTGATCAGGTCCACGGAGAGGATGGCGGTCCGGGGCGGCTCCCGGACGACCGACTCCAGAGGAACGGCGGGCAGTTCAGACTCCCAACGGGTCAACCATTCCAGAAAGGCAGTGCTCTGTGGTTTCATAGCGCCCTCCATTGACAGACCATCGGCAACAGGACACGGGTGAACACGGGTGAATACGGATGAACACGGATTTTACAGAGGATGATACCACAAATCGGTTGGAACAGCAATGTTCACTTCGGGTTGATCTGCCACTCTCCGATATTCCAGAACGGAGCGCCCCGCCAGGGGCGCGGGCTGGCGAGGTCCGACCGCACCAGCCAGAGGTCCTCCCACCGGCACAGGGGCACCCACCAGGTCTCCCGGCGGGCCGTCTCCTGCATCTCTGCCAGGATGGCCGCGCGCTCGTCGGGGTCCGGCGCGGAGGCCTGGGCCGTCAGCAACCGGTCCAGCCTCTCATCGCAGACCCCGGCGGGGTTCTCTCCGCCCGGTCGTGCCTCCCCGCAGAGCCAGCGGGCGTCGTCCGGGTCGGGGTAGCCGGAGGGCTGGCCCGCCCATTGGGCCATATCCCACGCCGTCGGGTCCTCCCACGGCCGCTCCAGGGTGACCGCCTCCACGCCGATGCCCAGTTCCCGCAGCGTCTGCGCCAGCGCGGCCTGAGCGGCCCCCCGTCCCGGCGGGGCGGCGTAGCGCAGGGTCAGGGTGACCCCTGCCCGCTCCCGGATGCTGTCCCCATCCGTGTCCCGCCAGCCGGCCTCGTCCAGCATCCGGGCGGCCTCCCGGACGGAAGGGGACGCCACCGGGGCCGGATTCTCCCAGCGAGTCCCGCTGTAGAGGCTCAGTGCCGGGACCGCCCGGCCCGCCGTCAGTGCGGCACAGAGGGATTCCCGGTCCAGCGCAGTCGCCAGAGCCGACCGCACGCGCGCCTCCTGGAGCGCCGGATGCCCCCGGCGCGGGTCCAGATTGAAGAGCAGGGTCTCCACGTAGCCGGATGGGGACGCGATGAGCGCCGTTCCCTCCGGCGGTTCCCGTTGGGGCAGGCCGTCCGGGACCAGGAAGGGGGAGAAGTCGGCATCGCCGAAGGCTATAACGGTCCAGCGGGCCTGGGCGTCCGGCTGGGCGAAGACCCGTACCCGCTGGACCGCCGGGCTCCCCCGCCAGTAGTAGGGATTGGCAACGAAGACCAGCGCGCCTCCTTCCTCCCCAGCGAAGACGTACGGCCCGTTGCCTACCGTCGGCGCGCGGCTCCACCCTTCCTCGTCGGCCTCCAGCGCGTGGCGGGGGAGGACGAAGGGGAAAAGCATCGTCGGCCAGGGAGCGAAGGGACGGGTGAAAGTTACCCGGACAGTGCGGCTATCCAGCGCAACGACCTCTTCCAAAAAGGACGCGTGGGGAAAGAGCCCCTGCGCGGCGGCCCGTTCGTGGGTGAAGACCAGGTCGTCGGCGGTGAGAGGGACACCGTCCGACCAGAAAAGACCCTCCCGCAGGCGGACCGTCAGCACGCGGCCGTCGGCGGAGATGCCACCACCCGCGCGCGTGGGAATTTCTGCCGCCAGTTCAGGCGTTACCTCCAACCGGTCATCCACCCGCCACAGGCCGACCAGGAAGAGGTCCCGGAGCGCGCGGGCCGACCAGGAGCGGGCCTGCAGCGGGCTCAGCGTCTGGGGCCACTCCGGCAGCAGAATCCGTAGTTCCCGCGCGGGCGCCGGGGTAGGAACCGGCGTCAGGGCCGAGAGCGGGTCGCTGGCTGGCGAGGTCGGAGTAACCACCGCGCAGGCGGAAAGGAGCAGGGCCAGCAGGGCGCAGGTTGCGAGGCGCATGGTAGCCGATAGCAGTTAGCCGTCAGCCGTTAGTGTCTGTGGTCTGTGGTCTGTGGTCTATCGCCTACGCCGCGACGACTTTGACCAGCACCCGACGGCGACGGGGGCCGTCAAATTCGGCCAGGAAGACCCCCTGCCAGGAGCCCAGCACCAGCCGCCCCTCGCTCACAAAGAGGGTCAACTGGCTGCCGACCAGCGAGGTTTTGACGTGAGCCGGGGCGTTCCCCTCCGCGTGCCGGAAGTCGGGCCGGTCCGGTACCAGCGTGTCCAGCACGAGCCCCATGTCGTGGCGGACGGTGGGGTCCCAGTTCTCGTTCAGGGTCAGGCCGGCGGTGGTGTGCGGGCAGAAGAGGTAGCAGAGCCCCTCCCGCACGCCACTGCGCCGGATGACCTCCTGGACCTGTGGGGTAATGTCCCGGAATTCCTGGCGGGATTGAGTGGAGATTTCTATGGCGTCCATTGGGCGACTGACGACTGACCCCTAACGGCTAATGAACGGCTATCCTTTGATCACCGCCAGCGGGCGCAGACGGGCGACTTTGCGGGCCAGCCCTGCGCCGTGGACCACCTCCACCACCTGGCTGACGTTCTTGTAGGCCGCCGGGGCCTCCTCCGCCAGCCCCTTCGTGCTCCCGGCCCGGATGACGATGCCCTGCTCCTCCAGTTCCCGCTTCAGGTCCGCGCCCCAGATTTTCTTCAGCGCCTGGGAACGGCTCATCACCCGTCCGGCCCCGTGACAGGTGGAGCCGAAGGAAATCTCCATTGCCCGGCCCGTCCCCACCAGCACATACGATTCGGTGCCCATGGAGCCCGGGACCAGGACTGGCTGGCCCACGTCCCGGTACGCTTTCGGGACCTCCGGACGGCCCGGCCCGAAGGCGCGCGTGGCCCCCTTGCGGTGGACGCAGACCCGCACCCGCTTTCCGTCTATCTCGTGCTCCTCAAACTTGGCGATGTTATGGGCGACGTCGTAGACCTGATAGAGGTCAAAGTTGCGGACCTTGCCCTGCAGGACGTCCCGGAAGGCCTCCCGGACGCCCATCGCCAGCACCTGGCGGTTGACGAAGGCGTAGTTGACCGCGCAGGCCATCGCGCCGTAGTAGGCCCGGCCCTCGGGGGAATCAATGGGCGCGCAGACCAGTTCCCGGTCAGGGATGGTGATGCCGTACTTCTGGACGGCGGTCTGGAGGCTCTTGACGTAGTCGTCGCAAATCTGGTGGCCGAAGCCCCGGGAGCCGCAGTGAATCTGGACGACAATCTGGTTCTCCCGCAGGCCGAAGGCGCGGGCCACCTCCGGGTCATAAATTTCCTCCACGACGTCAATCTCCAGGAAGTGGTTGCCCGCGCCCAGGGAGCCGATCTGGTCGCCGCCCCGCTCCCGGGCCCGCGCGCTCACCTTGCTGGGGTCGGCGCCGGGGAGGGTACCCTCTTCTTCGGTGTGGGCCAGGTCCTCCTGGCGCGCCTGCCCCCGCTTCAGCGCCCACTTCGCCCCTTCTACCACCAGTTCGTCCAGTTCCCGGCCCGAGATGCGGATGCGGCCCGGCTCGCCCACGCCGCTGGGGCAGGCCCGGTAGAGGGCATTGGTCAGGTCCCGCAGGTATGGGGCCACCTCTTCTTTCTCCAGATAGGAGGCCAGAAGACGGACGCCACAGTTTATGTCATAACCGACCCCTCCGGGGGAGATGACGCCGGTCTTGGCGTCCATCGCCGCGACGCCGCCGATGGGGAAGCCGTATCCCTCGTGGAAGTCGGGCATGGCCATCGCGTACTTGAGGATGCCCGGCAGCGTCGCCGTGTTGACCAGTTGCTCCACCGTCCGGTCGCGGAAGGCGGAATCCAGCATCTCCGCGCTGGCGAAGATGCGGGCCGGGACGCGCATATCCGGACGGGTCTCCTTCGGCAATTCCCAGATGAACTTGTCCACTCTGCGGAAGTCCTTCTTCTCCACCATGATGCCACCTCCTGTTCATGTAGCGCAGGCTGTCAGCCTGCATGCAGGCTTGGCGGCCTGCACTACATAGGATCATTCCCGGTCCCCAACTCGCGAATGCCGACAGTCAATTGGGACACCGGTACATCCTCCCTTATACATCAAACGTAATGGTGGTCTCCAGGCCCCGGTCGGTGGGGCGGATGACCAGGCCACTGAAGGTGGCGGCTTTGACGAAGCGATGGATTTCGCCCGCCCGGCCGCCCCGGGCCACCCCCCGCAGATGGGTCGGCGTGACCTCCTCCAGGTCAAATTCGGTGAAAACTATGCCGTCCCGCTCGTTCAGGTAGATAAGTTCCCCCAGCCAGGTGACCAACAGGGTCTCCACGTCCGGCGCGATCAGGTCCAGCGCCACCTCCGTCTCGGGGCGGACGGTCTCCGGGTCGGCCATCAGCCAGGCCAGGCCGCGCGCGGCGTTGATAAAGAGCTCAGTCAGGTCCTTCCCCCAGACGCGCAGCGCGGCGTCGGCGGTGTGGGGGATTTCCTCAAATGATTCGTTCGTGATTCGTGATTCGCGATTCGTGTATTCGTGTCCCATTCGTGTATGGCTCTACTTTACCATTTCTGGCACCACATGTCAAGGAAGTTTCGTGTCCTTCGTGGTTTCCCGAAATCACCCTACCCCAATCGGGGCTTGGCGATGATTTCCATCACCCGCAGGTCAAAGAACGCCTGAGCGTTGGCAGGCTTCAGGACCAGCGCGGTATCGGCCCCCCGGCCCGTCCCGGCGATGGCGATGCAGGGTTCCCCGACCCAAACCAGCCCGGCATCCGCTGCCATCAGCGCAATCTCTATGCAGACCTTCGTCCCTTCCCCGAAGTTGCGCAAGGTGAAGGCGATAATCTCGTCGGTCAGGTAGGTGTTCAGTTTACGGCGCACGGCCCGGTTGATGCCCCCGAAGGCGTGCTGACAGGTGAGAATGCGCCCCCCGCCCGCTTCTATCGCCGCGCGGTATTCGGGCAGCAGTTCCTGATCGTTCGGTGCCCGGAAGCCCGCAGAATGGGTGACCACTACCACGTCGTGGCCCCGGAACACCTCCACAGCCTTCGCGCCGGTTTCTCCAGTGGTGCTGGCGACGAGAACCGTCCGGATGCCCAGTTCGTCGGCCCGCCGCCGGGCCGCCTCCAGCGTCTGGTCGGTGTTCTGGGGTCCGGGTTGGTCAAAGTAGAGGGTGGGAACAACAACGGCAGTCATCGGGACCTCCTGTGGGAAGAATCAAGGGAATCAGAAGAATCAGAAGAATCAGAAGAATCAGAAGAATCAGAAGAATCAGCGAATCAGCGAATCAGCGATTTGCTGATTCTTCTGATTCTCTCTTCTTCATCCGCTGCAGGCGACGAAGGATGACCCGCTCGTGCCCGTGACCCTTGAGGCGAAACCATTTACCCTCCACCCCTTCCGGCAGGTACTGTTGCTCTACCCAGCCCTCGGGGTAGTCGTGGGGGTAGCGGTAGCCGGGGTGCTCGCCCATGGTCTGCCGGTAATGCTCCCGCAGGCGGCCGTGGAACAGGTCGGACTTATCCCGCAGGTGGAGGGGGACGGGCCCGGGGCCGTGCTCCTCAATGTGGGCCAGCGCCTGCCAGTACGCGCCGACGGCGTTGGATTTAGGCGCCGTCGCCAGGTAGAGGGTCGCCAGGGCCAGGTGGTACTGGCCCTCGGGCAACCCCACCCACTCAAAGGCCTGCGCGCAGGCATTGACCACCACGACGGCCTGCGGGTCCGCCAGTCCTATATCCTCTGCTGCCAGGATGTAGAGCCGCCGGAGGATGAAGCGGGGGTCTTCCCCCGCCGCGACCATTTTCGCCAGCCAGTAGAGGGCCGCGTCCGGATCCGATCCTCGCACAGATTTGATGAAGGCGGAGATGGTGTCGTAGTGCTCGTCCCCGGCCCGGTCGTAGAGGAGCGCCCGCCGCTGGATGGAGTCCTCCGCCACCGCCAGCGTGATGCGGACAGTCCCCGTCTCGTCCGGCGGGGTGCTCTCCACGGCCAGTTCCAGCGCGTTCAGCGCGGCCCGGGCGTCCCCGCCAGCGATGCGCACCAGGTGGTCCATTGCCTCGGGGTCCAACCGGACGGCGCGGCGCCCGTACCCTCGCTCCGGGTCCGCCAGCGCCCGTTCTATCACCCGTCGGACCTCGTCGTCGGTGAGGGGCTTGAATTGAAAAACGCGGGAACGGGAGAGGAGTGGACCGACGACTTCAAAGTACGGGTTCTCGGTAGTGGAGCCAATAAGGGTGATGGTGCCGTCCTCTACGTGAGGAAGAAGGGCATCCTGCTGGGCCCGGTTGAAACGGTGGATTTCGTCAATCAGGAGAATGGTGCGCCGCCCGTACATTCCGCGCCGCTCCTTTGCCTCCTGGACGACGCGCCGGATGTCGGCCACGCCCGCCATGACCGCGCTGAGGGTCTCAAAGTGGGAGCGGGTGGTGTTGGCGATAATCATCGCCAGCGAGGTCTTGCCGGTGCCAGGCGGGCCCCAGAAGATGAGGGAGGAGAAGAGGCGGTCGGTCTCAATGGCGCGGCGCAGCAGACGGCCCTCGCCCAGGATGTGCTCCTGCCCGACAAACTCATCCAGGGTCCGGGGGCGCATCCGGGCCGCCAGCGGCGCCTCCTCCCGCGTCCGTTTCTGACCAAAATGCTCAAAGAGGGTCATGGCCGCCTCCGCAAGGGTAATATAACACAGATGGGCCGAGCGTACAAGGGGCGGGGAGCAGGAGGGCGAGGGAGCGAGGGAGCGAAGGAGCAGGGGTGCGGGGGAGCGGGGAGCATGCGGTTGACAATCTCCCCCCTCTGTGCTATTATATAAACGCCCGTTTATTAAGCGTTTGTTTATACATTCAGGAAAGATTGTATGGAGACCAGCAGGGATATGGAGGCGCGCCTGCGCCAGTTGGTTCGCTTCTTCTATGCGCTGAAAGACCCGGTGCGGCTGCGCATCCTGATGGCGCTGGCGCGGGCCGGGGAGATGACCGTCACCGAAATCGTGGAGACGGTCCATCTGGCCCAGCCGCTGGTCTCCTGGCACCTGGCCCGCCTGCGCGCCGCCGCGCTGGTGCGGGTGACGCGGGACGGTCGGCTGGCCCGCTATACTCTGGACATGGGCGCGCTGGAGCGCCAATGGGCTGATTTTCTGTCTATGCTTCAAGAACCATCTCGCTGAGGAGGTTGAGACAATGGGAGAGAGCCGCAAGGTGCGCGTGGCGATCATCGGCGTGGGCAACTGTGCCTCATCTCTTGTGCAGGGCGTCTTCTTCTATCACCACGTCCCCGACGACGGAGTGGTCCCCGGCCTGATGCACCCCGCCCTGGGAGGATACCACATCCGGGACATTGAGTTCTCCGCCGCCTTTGACATTGACGCGGGGAAGGTTGGAAAGGACCTCTCAGAGGCCATTTTCACCTATCCCAATAACACGGTCCGCTTCTGTGAGGTGCCCCACCTGGGCGTGCCGGTCAGTCGGGGGATGACCCACGACGGCCTGGGGCAGTATCTCCGCCAGGTCATCCGCAAGGCTCCCGGCCCCACTGCCGACATCGTCCGTATCCTGAAGGACACCGGCACAGATGTGGTGGTCAATTTCCTGCCGGTGGGCAGTGAGATGGCAACCAAGTGGTACATTGAGCAGATTCTGGAGGCCGGATGTGGCTTCGTTAACGGTATCCCGGTCTTCATCGCGCGAGAGCCGTACTGGCAGAAACGGTTCGCGGAGCGGGGCCTGCCCGTCATCGGCGACGACGTGAAGAGCCAGGTGGGGGCCACCATTGTCCACCGGGTGCTCACCCGCCTGCTGCGGGACCGGGGGGTGCGGATTGACCGGACGTACCAGTTGAACTTCGGCGGCAATATGGACTTCTACAACATGCTGGAGCGGGAGCGGCTGGAATCCAAGAAAATCTCCAAGACCAGCGCGGTCACCAGCCAGTTGGACTACGAACTGCCGCCGGAGAACATCCACGTGGGGCCGTCGGACTACGTGCCCTGGCTGACGGACCGGAAGTGGTGCTACATCCGCATTGAGGGGACAACCTTCGGCGAGGTGCCGTTGAACATTGAGTTGAAACTGGAGGTCTGGGACAGTCCCAACTCCGCCGGAGTGGTCATAGACGCCATTCGCTGCTGCAAACTGGCGCTGGACCGGGGCCTGAGCGGGGCCGTGCTGGCGCCGTCGGCCTACTTTATGAAGTCGCCGCCGGTGCAGATGAGCGACGACGAGGCCCACCGGGCGGTGGAGGCCTTTATCTCCGGAGAGGATAACCGGACGCTGCCATAGACTGACGACAGACGACGGACGACAGACCACCGACGACAGACGACCGACCACAGACGACGGACGACGGACAGCAGACGACGGACGACAGACCACAGACGAGGGTCCGTGGTCAGTGGTCCGTGGTCCGTGGTCCGTGGTCTGTGGTCTGAAAGGGGGGCTTATGAGCGTGGAAAAAACGCAGAGCAGGAAATCCCCGCGGGTGTACGAATCGCTGGCAGAATGGGCGCGGGAGGCCGCGCAGGTATTCACCGTCCCGATAGCCCGGGTTCTGGCCCGCTGGAAAGTGCACCCCAACACCCTCACCCTGCTGGGATGTCTGCTGACCATTGGGGTGGGCGGCGTACTGGCCAGTGGCCGCCTGACGCTGGGGGGCTGGTTGCTGGCCATCGTCGCCCCCATAGACGCGCTGGACGGCGCGCTGGCCCGGGTGACCGGCCGCAGCAGCCGCTTCGGCGCCTTCCTGGATTCCACCCTGGACCGGGTCTCTGAGGCCGTCCTCTTCCTGTGCCTGGCGGCCCACTATCTCTGGCGCGGGGCCACAACGGAGGTCCTGCTGGCCTTCCTGACGCTCATCGGGGCCAATCTGGTCAGTTACACCCGCGCCCGGGCCGAGGCCAACGGCTACTCCTGCAAGGTGGGCATCTTCACCCGCCTGGAGCGCACGGCCGTGCTGGCCATCGGCCTGATCCTGAACATCCCCACCATCGCCCTGTGGATACTGGCCATCGGCTCCAATCTGACGGCCCTCTGGCGCATCCTCCACGTCTACTTTCAGGCCCGACGGGAGAGTTGAGCACGAAAAGCACGAAAAGCACGAAAAACGCGAAAAGCGCGAAAGACGCGAAAGACGCGAAAGACACGAAAGACACGAAAGACACGAAAGATGCAGGGGGTATGAAAGGGCGGGTGGATTTGCTGTATTTCGCGCCTTTCGTGCCTTTCGCGCCTTTCGTGCCTTTCGCGCCTTTCGTGCCTTTCGCGTATGATGGGGACGTTCCGCGAAACGATCCGACTCCGCCACAGCACCCGCCGGTACACGGACCGGTCGGTGCCGGATAACGTGCTGGCCCACCTGCTGGAATTCGCGGCCCGCGCCCCTCACCTGACCGATGTTCCGCCACGGGTGACGGTGGTCAATGGTCGGGAGCGGGTGGCGCGGATTTTGGCCCGCTATCTGGGGGTCTACGGGCTGGTCCGGGGGGCGCCGCATCTGCTGGTGGGACTCGTCCCGGAGGACTCAGACCGGGCCCACCTGGACCTGGGGTACGTCCTGGAACAGGTAGTTCTGGAAGCGACGCGGCTGGGGCTTTCCACCTGTTGGATGACCGGCTCCTACCACCCGGAGCGGGCCGCCGATGAGGTGGGGCGGGGGCCTGATGAGGTCGTCGCGGCGACGGTGGCGCTGGGGTACGCCCGCGAGGACCCGCTGGCCCGCCTGCACGACGGCACGGTCCGGCGGCTGGTGGCGGCCCACCGCCGCCGTCCGCTGAAGGAGATAGTCTTTGCCGGGAAGTGGGGCGTGCCCTGGTCGCCGGTCGGGGCGGACCCGGCGCTGGTGGAGGTGCTGGAATGTGCCCGGCTGGCCCCGTCGGCGGAGAACCGGCAGCCGTGGCGATTCGTGGTAGAGGGTAGGGCGGGGGACGGTTTCCCGGCCCTGTATCTCTTTTTGACCGGGCCGGCGCCTATAGACGCGGGGATTGTGATGGCCCACGTAGCGCTGGCCGGAGCGGAGGTGGGATGGGACGGGCGCTGGGCCCCGCGCTGGCAGGACCCGGCGCTGGCCCGGGCCCTGGGTGCTCCGCCGGGCGTTGTCCCGGTCGGGACGTTCTTTTATTCACCCCAAAGGTACGAAGACACGAAGATGAATTAACAATTATTCTTCCTGGTGTCTTCGGGGTTACAATCTTCCGCGCAGGAAGCGCTCCTCTATCAGGTCCGCCAGACCGACCACGTCGTCCAGGCCGAACTGGGGGACATCCAGGTCGTAGGGCTGGTCGGTGGCGATGGCGACCAGTTCCTCCCGCGTGCAGAGCAACTCCCGACTCCTCTCCGCCCGACTGACCTCAATCTTGGGCGCCGGCCCCCGCTTATACCCCTCCGTCAGCACAATGTCGGCGTCGTGGATGGTGGCGACAATCTCCGGCAGGGTCAGTTCCCGCTCCAGCCGCTGGATGTGGGCGATGCGGTTGGGGGAGGCGATGACGACGTGGTCGGAGCCGGCCTGAGCATGCCGCCAGGTGTCCTTGCCCGGCTGGTCTATCTCAAAGCCGTGTACGTCGTGTTTGACGGTCGCCACCCGATAGCCGCGCCGTTTCAGTTCGGGGATCAGTTTCTCCAGCAGGGTGGTCTTGCCGACCCCGGATTTGCCGACGATGGAGATGACGGGAATCATTGGGGCCTCCTGAAACGTGAAGCGTGAAGCGTGAAACGTGAAGCGGGCGGGTTATCGGACCAGGGAGGGGGGAACTTCCCGGAGGGTCCGAATCCAGCGCTGGAGGCGATTCCGGAGAAGAGCGGGCACTCCCAATGGCCGGGAGTTCGGTGGGTGGGAGGCGATTTCCCAGAGGATGTCGGCGACCCGGCGGGCGGCCTCCGGGGAGGCCAGACGGCGGGCCTCTCCGGCCGCGACCCGTCGTGCTGCCGGGTCGGCGATGAGGCGGGCGACGGCCGCGGCGGCCCGTTCGGGCCCCGGCGCCCATATCCCCGCCCCCGCCTGGACAACCAGGTGGACGTTGGGGGTCTCCTGCGCGGGAATGGCCCCCCACAAGACCATCGGGACACCGACGGTGAGCGCTTCGGCGATGGTGGTGGGACCCGCTTTGGTCACCAGAACGTCGGCGGCCCGCATCCACTCGTGGATGTTCTCCACGAATCCCTCAATCCGCGTCGGCGCAGGCCAGGGGATGGCCGAAAGCCGTTCCCGCAGCCGTTCGTTCTGCCCGGCGATGACGACCAGTTGGGCCGTCGGCGTGGCGGCGGCGACCGCCCGGGCCACCGCCTCCAGCGGTTCAAACCCCACACCTCCGCCCATCAGCAGGACCGTGGGCTGATCGGGCGCCAGCCCCAGTCTCCGGCGGACGGCCGCCGGGTCCTCGTCGGCGACCTGCCGAAACTGGGGGCCGATAGGCAGGCCGGTCACCTCTATCCACTCGGGCTCCACCCTGTGTCGGAGCAGTTGCTCCCGGGCCGCTTCGGTGGCGACCAGGTAGCGCTGGACGCCGGGGGCCACCCAGGCCGCATGCATCACCACCAGGTCCGTCCCCACCGCAATGAAGGGCGTGGAGAGGCCAGCCCACTCCAGGGCGCGGGAGATGGTATACACCGGGACGGGATGAAAGGAGACGATGATGTCGGCGGGGTGGTCCCGGAACAGGCGCAGGACCCGGGGGTAGGTCAGCGGCCAGGCCAGATGGCAGATGGTCCAGACCCGCCGCCGACCGTTCAGCAGATGGAAACCCAGGCCATATATCCGTCCGCGTTTCCCCAGGATAGAGGGATACCAGTCCGGTGCTTTGGAGATGGGCCACGGGGCGTATTCGGCCAGCACGTCCACCAGTGTCACCTGGGCCCGGTCGCCGTAGCGCGCGGTCAGCGCGTCGGCGACGGTCCGGGCCACCCGCAGGTGTCCGCCGCCCGTGCGGGAGTGGAGGAGCAGGAAACGGAGTGGACGTTCTTCAGGTCTCACGGCTGGCCTCCTTATGTTGTTGGTTGTCCGGTGAACGATGAATTCTGCGTACGGATGCAGGATAAATCCTGCGCTACGGATGGGCGCGGGATGAATCCTGCGCTGCGCCGGGTCCGATGATCCGTTTGACCCCTTTCTCAAAGCGGGAACGGGGGAGCATCACCCGCCGCCCGCAGGTCAGGCAGCGGATGCCGATGTCGGAGCCCACACGGGTCACCACCCACTGGTATCCGCCACAGGGGTGGGGCTTGCGCATCTGGACGACGTCGCCGATGTGAATTTCCAGCGGTGGTCGCATAACGTCCTCATTGCAGGGGCACCCCCTGCGGTTGCCCCTGGGGCAGGGGCAAGCCCAGGGCAGGGGCAAGCCCAGGGCAGGGGCAAGCCCTGCCCCTACAGTGGTTGCCCCCCATTGCGGTTGCCCCCTACGCCGGGTTGGGTCAACCGCGCCCGGGCGACCCGCAGGCCGTCCATCTCCTCCACCCGCAGCCGCCGTCCGTCCTCCAGGACAACCTCATCCCCGACCGTCGGTACCCGGTCCAGCCGCCCCATCACCAGCCCGCCGACGGTGGTGTAGAAGGGGTCGCTCAGGGTCAGATTCAGCGCTTCGTTGGCCTCGTCTATGGTCATCAGGCCGTCCAGCAGGACGCTGCCGTCCGGGAGGTGCTGGACCTGGGGAGCGGGGGCTTCAAACAGGTCGCCGATGTCCCCGACAATCTCCTCCAGCAGGTCCTCCAGCGTCACCAGGCCGGCGGTGCCGCCGTACTCGTCCACCAGGATGGCGATGTGCTGGCGGGCTCGCCGGAAGTGGGCCAACAGGTCGGCGACGGAGACGGTCTCCGGCAGGAAGAGGGCTTCCCGCATCAGGGCCCGGGCGGTCAGGTCGGACTGGCTGGCCCGGATGGGCCGCAGGAGGTCTTTCAGGTAGACGACGCCAATGATGTGGTCCAGGTCGTCCTCAAAGACCGGGAATTTGGTCAGCGCGGTCCGTTCGGCCAGGTCGGCCAGTTCCTCTATGGTAGCGTCGGCGGAGACGCAGACCATCTCGGTGCGGGGGACCATCACTTCGGCGGCCCTGCTGGAGCGGAGGTCAAAGACGGCGCGCAGCATCTGCTCTTCTTCGGCCTCCAGGACCCCCTCCTCCTGACTGGCCTCAATGAGCATCTTCAGTTCCTGGACGGAGTGGACCCGTTCGTGGCCGCTCGCCGGACGAATCCCTATCAGTCGGAGCAGGCCGTTCCCGGCGCCGTTCAGGGCCCAGATGGCGGGCCGGAAAATCTGGAAGACGACCAGCATCGGCCGGGCGACGAAGAAGGCCGTCCGCTCCGGGTTCTGCAGGGCGATGGACTTGGGGGCCAGTTCGCCCGCGACGACGTGGAGGAAGGTGATGCAGATGAACGCGATGGCGGCGGCAATGGAGTGGGCCGCGGCCCCGATCCAGGATTCGGGGAGGAACTGCAGGAGAGGGACGAACAGGTGGGCCAGGGCCGGCTCCCCAATCCACCCCAGGGCCAGGCTGGCGACGGTGATGCCCAGTTGGGTGGCGGCGATGAAACGGTCGGGGTCATCCAGCCCCCGCCGGACGATCGCGGCGGTCGGGTGGCCCTGGGCGGCCAGTTCCTCCACCCGCGTCCGTCGGACGCTGACCAGTCCAAATTCAGCGGCGACGAAAAATGCGTTCAACAGAACGAAGAAGAGAACACCCAGCAATCCGGTCAAAATGGAAAGCCAGAGGCTGTTCATCTGCTGCTTCGTACTCCATGTTTCATGCTCCGTGACCCTGCCAGGGCGATGGAAAGGGCCAGAAGGAGACTCAGGCCCCAGAGGGCCAGCCCGGGGGCGTTATCTGCAATCCATACTACCCACTTCCCCACACCACTCAGGTCGGCCCGCCAGGCCCGCTCCAGTTGGTCCAGGGTGATATGGAGGGCTCGCTGGACCCCGGCCTCGCAGTCGGCGCCGTCAGCATAGGCCAGAAGAAGGGAGCGAATGCCGCTATCGCCGTATTGTTGCCGGATGTACCGCACCAGACTCCCGCTCTCGGCATAGGCCAGCAGTGCCTCCGCCGGATCAGTGGAGAAGGGGAAGCAGAGGTCCCGGATGGGGATGAGGCGTCCCTCGCCCCGCGCCCGTTCCAGCAAGGAGTCCAGGTTGGGGTCGGGACGGGTCTCGTTGGCCGTTGCCAGTCCCTCGTTCAGCCAGGCCGGGATGTACCGGTATCCCTCCGGGCCCGTCAGACGGTAGACGAGGAGGTGGGTGAGTTCGTGGGGGATTTCCTGCTCCATCTGGGCCATGTATCCCCCGTCGTAGGGGACCGCGACCAGGATGACCCCCAGTTCGGGGCGAGCCTGACCGCCCATCCACTCCCGACCGGCCATCCGCAGCGCGGCCTGCAGGTCGGCCAGCGACGGGTAGAGGTAGATGTCCACTTTCTCCGGCACTGGCGCGTTCAGGGAGCGGGAAATTCGTTCCAGGCTGGCGGCCGCAATGTCCAGAGCGGCCTGCATGTACGGTGGGTCATCCACCGGGCTGTAGACGGTGATGGGGCCAGCCGTCCGACTGGACCAGTTCCACCGGTTGTCCTCGTAGCGGAAGGTGGAGATGGGGGTTGTCAGTTGGTGGCCCTCCGCGTCCCGCACTTCCCACCACCAGTTGACGGTACCGAAGGGGGGAAAGGGGAAAAGGCGGAGGTCCCGGGTGAACGTCGCCTGAACCGAGGGGCTGGGGTCCACCGGGACAGAGGTGACCTCTACCCGCTCGTTGCCTGCCGACTGGATATAGAGGTAAAGGGCGGTGATGTCGGTGGATGATGTGGCCTGGATGGAGAAGACGGCCTGCTGGCCGAAGGTCCAGGTAACGGTGGCCTCTCCAACGGTGATGGGCGGTTCCTGAAACGGCGTCGGGCCCGCAGTAACTGCAGAGGGCGGGGAAAAGAGCAAAAAGGCAAGAAGCAGGATGGCGAGGGTCAATCCGTACTCCCTACTCCCTACTCCGTACTTCCTACTCCCACTCTTCATCCCAATCCTCGTCCCAGTCCTCCTCGTCTTCCTCTTCATCTTCAAAGAAGTCAAACAGGAGGAACGCGCCCAGGTCGCCGTGGAGGAATTCCAGTTCCCGCAGAGCCTCCCGGGCAGCACCGCGCAGGGCTTCGCTATCGGAATGGCGACAGTTATCCAGGGCCTGACGGGCCTCGTCTCCGCCAATCTGTCCCAGGGCCCAGATGGCGGCCTCCTGCACTTCGGCGTCTACGTCCTCTATAAGTTCCAGCAGAGCGGGCACCGCGTCGCTCAGTTCCAGTTCCCCACAGGCCCGGGCGGCCTCGTAGCGCATCTGAGGGCTGGGGCTATGGAGTTCCCGCATCACTTCGGCCGCCCAGCGGTCGTCGGCGCTGCGGCCCATGGCGAAGATGGCGCTGACGCGCATCCGCTCGTCGGGGTGGCGGTAGGCCGCGCGGATCAGGTCGGCGACGACGCTCTCGCCGGAATAGGCCAGGGATTCCAGCGCCCGCCGCCGGACTTCCAGGTCTTCTTTCTCGTTGGTACAGGCGGCCAGAAGGGCCTGGAAGGCCTGCTGGTGGGGGCGGGGGCGGATTTTGCCCAGTTCGCCGGAGAGCATAAAGCGACCCAGGGAAGAGGCGGCCGCCGCCCGAACCTCAGCGGCCGGGTCGTTCAGCAACACGTTGGCCAGCACCGGCACCAGGCGGATGTCCTCGTTTTCCCAGAGGCCCTCCACGGCGGCCAGGCGCACCGCGGCATCCGGGTCCTCCAGCACCAGTCGGAACACCTCGTCAAAGTTCACCTCAAAGTCGCTCTCGGCGATTTCCACCATCATCTGGGCCATCTTCCGGCGGGTCACGACGGGCAGCCGGCCCCAGATGGCCCAGACCTGCTCGGCCTCACTCCGTTCCAGATTGGAGAGGCCGTAGAGGGTCCGACGGTTGGTCTGGCCGGATTTCAACGATTCCAAAATCTCAGTCAGAGGGGGCGTCTTGCTCTCAGAACGGGATGAACGGACCACAGCGTCAGATTTCCTCCAGACAAATCGTCCTCACCAAACGCTTGAACCCCAGCGAGCGCATCGCCTGGGGGTTGGCTTCCAGCACCCGCCGGATGGCCTCCTCCGGGGTCAGTCCCTGGTGACGGGCCAGATAGGCGGCCAGCACGGCTCCTGTCCGGTCGTTGCCTTTGCGGCAGTGGACCAGGGTTGGGCGCCCGGCCGCGACTTCTTCGGCGACGAAGTCCACCACCGGGCGCATCCGTCGCGCCAGTCGGCGCCGCATCGGGGGGAGAAACGCCAGCCCGCCGTTGAGCGGCACCAGCAGGTGGCGGAATCCCGCCCGCCGGATGGGCTCTCCATCCACCGGCACCAGCGAGACGATGGTGCGGAATCCCGTCTCCCAGAGTTCGGTCAGGTCCCAGGGGACGGTCTGCGGCCCAGGCCGACCGGCCAGGAGGCCGGGCAGAATCCAGTAGAAGTCACTCATCGGGTCCCTGTCTCTCGCGGATGGCAAGGTTCAGTTTAACATCACTCGGCCGGGTTGTCAAATCGCGTATCGCATATCGCGAATCGCGTATCGCTTATCGCGAATCGCAAATCGCATATCGCGAATCGCTGATCGCCGTGGTCTGTGGTCTGTCGTCTGTCGTCCGTCGTCTGTGGTCTACTGGGCGCTGATGCGGTAGTTCCGGTCGGCAGCGATGACGGCGGGGTCTGCCCGCAGACGGGCCAGTACCGCCTCTTCCTGGCCCACCGGCACCCGCAGGCGCCAGACCTGGACTCCGGAGTGGGCCTGGTAGAGGAGCGCCCCGGCGGGGTCCAGCCCCTGCGCCCGGAACAGCGCCTCCGCCCGCGCCCCGGCCCGCAGCGTGACCACCACCTCCCCGGGGATAACCTCCCCCGCTCCTCCGCTCCCCTGCCCCTCTGCTCCTCCGCCCCCCTGCCCCCCCGCCCCTCCGCTCCCCTGCCCTCCCGCTCCCGCGCTCCACACCCGCGCGCCCAGACAGACCGGAGCATCTCCCCGCGCGCCGTCCCACAGAGCCCGGAAGGCGTCTATCCGCCCGCAGCCGTAGTAGATGTCCCAGCCAGTGCTCCCCAGGTCCTGCGCGTTATCCAGAATTGCCGAGGCGGCCTGGTCGGGGGTGTAGGTGGGGAAACGGGCGTAGACCAGCGCGGCCAGTCCGGCCACGAAGGGCGTGGCCATGGAGGTGCCGTCCATATAACCGTATCCGCCACCCCACAGGGTGCTGTAGATGCTCGTCCCCGGCGCGGCCACGCTGACATGATCGCCGGAGTTGGAGAAAGAGGCCCAGGTATCGGAACTGTTGGTTGCCGCCACCCCCAGCACGTGCGCGCAGTTCGCCGGGGCAACGGTCAGGTTCGCGCCGTTGTTTCCGGCAGCGGCCACCAGCAGGACACCCCGGCTGTAGGCGGAGTCCACCGCGGCCTGCAAATTGGAGGGGCAGGAATACAGGCCGCCCAGGCTCATGTTGATGACCCTGGCGCCCCGGTCGGCGGCGCGGTAGATGGCCGGGATCAGTTCGGCGGTAGTCCCCTGACCCCGGGAGTCCAGGACTTTCAGGGGCAGGATGGACGCGTCCCAGCCCAGGCCGGCCACGCCGATGCTGTTGTTCGTCGCCGCGGCGGCGATGCCGGAGACATGGGTGCCGTGGCCGTGGTCGTCCCGCGCATTGTCGTCGTTGTTGACGAAGTCCCAGTCTATATCGGTGCGGACTTTGCCGGAGAGGTCGGGGTGGATGTAGTCGGTGCCGGTATCCAGGACGGCGATGAGGACCCCCTGGCCTTTGGAGAGGGCCCAGGCTTCGGGGGCGCGAACTTGGTTCAGGCCCCACTGAGATCCGTAGTACGAGTCGTTGGGATAGACGGGCGGGGGCGGCGGGGGGCGGTAGGCGCGCATGACCAGGGGGAGGTAGAGATACGTGGTGATGCTGTCGGAGGGGCGGATGGTCTGGGGATCTGTGGGCCAGAAGGGCGCCGCGCGGGCCGGGCCGGAGACGGGTAGAGGGAGAGGGTTCCCCATACCCGCTCCGACGGCCAGCAGGAAGGACGCCAGTCCCAGGGCGATGACGAAAGGGATGACACGCCTCACAGGAAACCTCTGAGTTCGTGGGTGTTTGGTGGGACAACTGCTTGCAGTTGTCCCATCTGGATGATGCGCTTTACAGGAGACCATGAGGTTCCTGGGACGTCTCTTTGCGGCCCCAAATCCGATAGCCGATCAGGCCGCCCACCGCGCCCAGCCCGGCTCCCAGGAGGACACCGCCCAGCGCGCAGCAGCAGTTGCCGACCAGCAGGTATGCCCAGTACTGCGCGGGGCTCGGGTACTCAAGGGGAAGGCCGAACTGGCGGATCAGTTGGGCGGTCCTTTCCGGCCCCATGACGATGCCGTTCAGAACGGCCCCGACCATCTGCCCCAGCAGGCTCCCGGCCGTCGCGATGGCACCGGCCTCGGCGCCCTTCAGCGCGCCGTCTCCGCCGGTGGCGGGGCGCTCCCAGAAGGCGGCCAGTATCCCCGCGCCCAGCCCGACAAACAAGACCGCGCAGGGGTCGCAGACAGGAGTGATCAGGGTCAGGAGCAGGGCGATGACGAACCCGGCGGCCGCGCCAATTCCACCCGCTTTGAGCATCTGGTACCTCCCTGGCAAGAGTTACTGGGAGTATAGCATAATCTCTACCAGAGACAAGAAAGAAACAGGCCAGATGTCACTTGACCAAACAGGCATTTTGGGGTATCCTTCCATATCGGCCTTACATCTGGCGCACTTGCGCACTCGCACACTGGCACACTTGCACACTCGCATCCTTCATCTATCCGAGGAGGTTAACGGTGTACCGGATTCTGGAGAAACAGGTCCTCAGCGACGTCACCAAACTTATGGTCGTGGAGGCCCCCCACGTGGCGCGCAAGGCCAGGGCCGGGCAATTCGTCATCGTCCGTATTGACGAGCACGGCGAGCGCATCCCCCTGACCATCGCCGACTACGACCGGGAGGCCGGCACCATCACCCTCATCTTCCAGGAGGTCGGCAAGTCCACCATGCACCTGGGAACGCTGAAGGTGGGGGACGCGCTGGCCACGCTGGCCGGGCCCCTGGGCCATCCCACCGAGATCGCCAACTACGGGACGGTGGTCTGCGTGGGTGGCGGCGTGGGCATCGCCCCCATCTTCCCCATCGCCCGCTCCCTGAAGGAGGCCGGCAACCATGTCGTCTCCATCATCGGCGCCCGCACCCGGGACCTGCTCTTCTGGGAGGACCGGATGCGCGCCGTCTCGGACGAACTGGTCGTCTGTACCGACGACGGCTCCTACGGGCGCAAGGCGCTGGTCACCGAGCCCCTCAAGGAACTCCTGGAGGCGCGCGGGAAGGAAATCGCCCGCGTCTGGGCCATCGGCCCCGCCATCATGATGAAGTTCGTCTCGCTGACAACGAAGCCCTTCGGCATCCCCACCATCGTCAGCCTGAACACCATTATGATTGACGGGACGGGGATGTGCGGTGGCTGCCGCGTCCTGCTGGAAGAGGGTGCCCAGTTCGTCTGCGTGGACGGCCCCGAATTTGACGGCCACAAGGTGGACTGGGACAACCTGCTGGCCCGCCTCGCCTTCTACCGGGACGAGGAGCGGCTGGCCATAGAACGCTGGGAACACGAATGCCGTCTGGAAGGCGTACTGAAGGAACAGGAGGCGACCCGATGACTCCCCTCACCCAACGAGAACGGACCAAAATCCCCCGCCAGAAGATGCCCGAACAGGACCCGGTCGTCCGGCGGGGGAACTTCAACGAGGTCGCGCTGGGCCTGACGGAGGAACTGATGCTGGCGGAGGCGAACCGCTGCCTGCAGTGCGAACGGCCCCACTGTGTGGAGGGATGCCCTGTGGGCGTCCTCATCCCCCAGTTTATCCGCGCGCTGCGGGAGGGGGACATCGTCGGCGCGGTGGCGGCGATGAAGGTCAAAAACAGTCTCCCCGCCATCTGCGGGCGGGTTTGCCCCCAGGAGACCCAGTGCGAGGTCCGCTGCGTTTTGGCCCGGAAGGGCGAGCCCGTCGCCATCGGGCGGCTGGAGCGGTACGTGGGTGACTACGAACTGGCCATGCGGACCTGCCCGCTGGAGCGCAAGCCCGCCACCGGCCATAAGGTCGCCGTCGTCGGCACGGGCCCGGCAGGGCTCACCTGCGCGGTGGATGTGGCGCGGGAGGGGCACGAGGTGGTGATGTTTGAGTCGCTGCATGCCCCCGGCGGCGTCCTCATCTACGGCATCCCGGAGTTCCGTCTGCCCAAGAGCGTCGTGCAGGCGGAGATTGACTACGCGGTGGAGTGCCTGGGGATTCGGATTTACACCGACCACGTCATCGGGCGCACGTTGACGCTGACCGAACTCCTGGCGGAGTACGACGCCGTCTTCCTGGGCACGGGAGCCGGTCTGCCGTCCTTCATGCGCATCCCCGGCATCAACTACAACGGCGTGATGAGCGCCAACGAGTTCCTCACCCGCGTCAACCTGATGAAGGGCTACCTCTTCCCGGAGTACGACACGCCGGTGAAGGTGGGGCGGAAGGTCGCGGTCATCGGCGCGGGTAACGTGGCGATGGACGCGGCCCGCTGCGCGCTCCGCCTCCAGACCCTGCAGGGGAAGGGCGGGGAGGTGCACATCGTGTACCGTCGGTCCCGCGATGAGGTTCCCGCGCGCGCCGAAGAGGTCCACCATGCCGAAGAGGAGGGGGTCATCTTTGACTTCCTGACCAACCCGGTGGAGATTCTGGGGGACGCGAAGGGGAACGTGGTAGGGATGCGTTGCATCCGGATGGAACTGGGCGAGCCGGATGCCTCCGGTCGGCGCTCTCCGGTGCCGATTCCCGGCTCCGAGTTTGAGATGGACGTGGACATGGTCATCTTCGCCCTGGGCACCAGCCCGAACCCGCTGGTCTTCGTGGACGCGGAGGGGTTGCAGCGGACGCGCCACGGGACGGTGGTAGTGAAGGACGAGGAGACGGGCCGGACGACGATGCCGCGGGTCTGGGCCGGCGGGGACGTGGTGACCGGTGCGGCGACGGTGGTGAGCGCGATGGGCGCGGGCAAGCGGGCCGCCGCCGACATCAACCGCTATCTGGCGGGAGAGGTCGTGGACTGGTAGGGGATTCTGATGAGGGCTTCCATTCGCGATACGGTTCGCCAGTATTACGCGGAGCGGGCCCGCATGTCCACATCCTGCTGTGGGCCGGGGACGGTCTCCTGCTGTGGCCCCGATGCCCTGTATACTCCGGACCTGCTGGCAGGCTTGCCCGGCGAGGCGGCGTTCAGCCTGGGTTGTGGCAACCCGCTGCTTCTGGCGGACCTGCGGCCAGGGGAGACTGTGCTGGACCTGGGTTCGGGCGGGGGGTTGGATTGCTTTCTGGCGGCACGGCTGGTCGGTCCCACAGGGCGGGTCATCGGGGTGGATATGACCCCGGAGATGGTGGAACGGGCCCGAGCGACGGCTCAGCATCTGGGACTGGCGAACGTGGAGTTCCGTCAGGGGTACCTGGAGGACCTGCCGGTGGAGGACGGGAGCGTGGACGTGGTGATTTCCAACTGCGTGATCAACCTCTCGCCGGATAAGCCACAGGTCTTCCGGGAGATGTACCGGGTTCTCCGGCCGGGTGGGCGCGTCTCCATTGCGGACATCGTTTCCAGAGGCCTGCTCCCTGAGGCAGTGCGGGCAGACCCGGAGGCATGGAGTGCCTGTATCGGGGGCGCGCTGGATGTGGAAGAATACCGGCGGGGGCTGGTCGGGGCTGGCTTCTCGGAGGTGGAGGTCCGCTCGCCGGATGGCCAGATGCTGCCGGTGGACCGGATTCCGGATGGGGTGGTCTTCTCGGCGCTGATCACGGCGCGGAAGCCATAGAGAAATGCAGGGCGGGCGGCGGCCGAAGGCCGCCGCCCGCCCCCAATCCCTGGAGGTGACGGTCACCTGAAAGGTGACCGTCACCTCGTTTTTTGTCTTTACTCCAACACGCACACCGACGCTGGCACCCGCAGGTAGAGGGCCAGACTCTCGGAGACCGAGAACTCCAATTTCTCCTCATCCGGCCCGATGAAGCCGACGGTCATATCCTGCCCCAGGACGATGGAGGCGTACTGCCGGCCCACCGCCAGCAGGACCCCGCCGTCCTTGAGAATCGGGACCTTGACCAGTCCGCCGGTGACCAGGGTCTGGATGTGCTCCATCTCCGTCATCGGGCCATCGGGGTAGCGCCGGAAGAGGAGATTGTACCGGGCGGGGGCCAGGCCCAGAGCATAGGGGCCGTGGAATCCGGCCTCGTCCAGCGCGGTCACGGCCCGGATCAGGTCGTCCATCGCCGCGCCAACCGTGCTCCAGTCGGAGAGTTGGACCTTCTGGACGCCGGGGGCGGTCAGGAGGCCGGGCAGGCCCGCCGTGCCGTAGAAGAGCAATTCGTCCTCCCGGCGGGCGCACGCGATGGCCGCCTGTGCCACCGGCTGGGCGTTGAACGCCAGCCCGTCCCGCTCGTAGGCCGCCAGGTCCCGCAGGGGAATCTCAAACTCCTCCACCAGGAAGGCCAGGGGGAGGGTTTTGCTCACGAAGACCCCCGAAGCGACCTCCTCATCTGGCAGGGGGATTGCCTTGAGGCCCAGGCCGTAGGGACCCTCCAGGGGCAGCAGTCTCCGGCCCGCCAGTTGGGCCTTCGCCGCCTCCACCATCACACCGTCCATCACCGCCCAGACCTCTTCGCCGAACGGCGCACCGTCACGTCCCAGATATTTGTTGGGCATCGGTCACCTCCTCATCGCAGGGAGCCAATGGTTGGCTTCTCGTCCTCACCCTTCGCCGGGGAGGAACCGACCAGTTCAGCCGCCATCTCGTCTACTTCCGTCCTCCCCTCGGCCAGCCATTTCGCCTCGTCGCCCGTGAGGATTTCCAGCAGCCGTTCAAACTCCCCGGCGTGGACCCGCTCCTCATTGGCGATGTCTATGAGCACTTTCTTGGCCAGGGGGTGGTCGGTGGCGTCGGCGTGGGCCATGTAGAGGTGGACGGCTTCGTGCTCGGCGGCCAGGTTCAGGCGGATGGCCCGGATCAGTTCCTCCAGGGTGAGTTTCCGTTCGGGGACTTTTCCGCTAAAGGGATTGACGAATTCGGGCATGGGACACCTCCGTGAGTTAAGGATGCAAGGATGCAAGGATGCAAGGATAAAAGGATACAAGGATGCAAGGATGCAAGGATGCAAGGATACAAGGATACAAGGGGGCAGGCGTTATCGGTCAGGGCTGATTTAATTGTATCTGGATTGCCCGGAAAGTCAAACCCTTTGTGGGGTGTGTCCCAATTTCGTCGGGCCTGGCCGCGTTGTAGGACAACTGTGAGCAGTTGTCCTACAACTTTGGGACACACCCCTTTGTGTAACTATTCACGCCGATTGAAATCGTCCTCCCTGGGCACTTCGTGCCAGTTGTCGGCCTGCCCTCACCCCTCCCCCCACCCCCTCCCCTCTCCCGTCGGGGCAGGAGAGGGGAGGGGGTGGCGGCGCAGCCGCCGGGGGTGGGGTGAGGTCGGCGAAGGCCGACCAAAGGCCTGCGGCCCAAGAAGGGTGACTTCAGTCAGCGCAAGTAGTTACCCCTCTGTGTCCTTCGTGTCCTTTGTGGTTTTTATATAGAACGACCGCCAGCCAGCAACTGCTCAAACAGCGCCTCGTAGGCGGCGGCAGTCTGCTCGGTGCTCCAGCGCCGGGCGATCTCCTCCCGCGGACGGATATATCGCTCCCGTCGGCTCACGACCCGCAGGATGGCCTCCGCCAGCGCGCGGGAATCCCCCACCGGCACGATTTCGCCCATCCCCGTCTGCAGGACCGGCTGGCGGACGCCGGGCAGGTCGCTGGCGATGGACGGCGTGCCGCAGAGCATGGCCTCCACCTGGACCAGGCCGAAGGACTCGGTGGAGTTCAAACTGGGGACGACCAGGACGTCCAGATTGGGGTAGAAGGCCGCCATCTCCTTCGGGGAGAGGACGCCCAGGAACGTCCAGCGGTCCCGATACTTCTCCAGAAGCGGGGCCAGCCGCCGGGCATATGCCTCCTCGCCCAGGACGTTCTGGTACTGTCCGGCGAAGAGGATGCGCGCGTTCGGATAGACCTCCAGGACGCGCGGGAGGGCTTGCAGCAGGACCTCCACGCCCTTCTCCGCCGCCAGCCGGGCCGCCATCCCGATGACCGGACCGCACGAATGATGGACAGAGTCGGTGGCATTTCGTCCGTCCAGCCCGACCCGTCGGGCAAACGCCTCCACTTCCTCCGGAGTGGCGGGGGGCAGTTCCACCGGCGGCGGGATGACCACCGTCTTGTGGGCAAAGCGGGAGAGGAACGGGGAATGGACGGCGAAATCGTCCGTGTAGGCGACGACCCGGTCGGCCAGCAGGCCCGCCAGGTGATTCATCACATCCACCACCCGGTTGACGAAACCATTGAAGGGACCGACGGGAAGTTTCAGGTCGCAGTGGTAGGTGAGGGTGGACGGCTTCCCCATCAGGCGGGCGCGCGCCGCCACTCCCGCGGCGTCAAATTGGGGCAGATGGAGGCTGACCACGTCGTGGCTCCGGACCAGCCGCGTGGCGATGAAGCCGAAGGTGGGCATAATGACCCCTTTGCTGACGCGAAAGGCCACCGGTACGCGAACGACGCGGACCCCCTCCTGCTCCTCCGTCAGCGGGAGGGAGCGGTCGTAGCGGGAGGTCATCACAGTGACCGCGTGGCCCCGCCGGGCCAGTCCCTTCGCCAGGCGCTCGGCGTAAATGGTCAGCCCACTGGTGTGGGGGCGGTAGTAGGTCAGGACGATGAGAACGCGAATGGTGAACCTCCGAATCGGGTATTTTGAGCCCCGTCACATGTGCCGGTACGCCCGCGCTTTTTCCACGTAGTGGATCGCGTCGCGGCGCAGGCGCTGAATCTCCTCCTCCCGCAGTTCCCGTACCACTTTGGCCGGGATGCCCAACGCCAGGATACGGGGCGGGATGACCGCGCCTTCCGGCACCACCGCGCCGGCCCCAACGATGGCCTCCTCTCCGATAACGGCCCCGTTCAGGACAATGGCGCCGATGCCGATGAGGGCGCCGTCTTCCACCACGGCCCCGTGCAACACGGCCCGGTGGCCCACCGTCACCCCGGCCCCAACCCGGCAGGGCCGGTCCACGTCGGTGTGGATGACGGTCAGGTCCTGGATGTTGGTGCGGGGGCCGATGTGGATGGGGGCCTCCTCGGCCCGCAGGACGCACCCGAACCAGATGCTGGCCTCCTCCTCCACCGTCACGTCGCCAATGAGGACGGCGTTGGGGGCGACAAAGGCATTGGGGTGAATGCGGGGCTTTTTCAGCCACGAATTGCATGAAAGATCACGAATTTGTTCGTGGCTCATCCGGGTATTACCTCGGGTATTACCTCCACCAGCGCCCGCAGCAGGTCTCTCTCCTCCTCCGGCAGGACGGTGCGCGGGTCCAGCACCAGCCGGCCTTCTTCTATGCGCGCCACCACAGGCGGGTCGTGGCGGCGGAGGGCCGCCGCGACCCGATCCGGGTCGGGGAGGGGCAGGGCCAGGAGACGGGTGGGCAGGGTCTCCTCGGGGAGACTCCCGCCGCCCACGGTGGAACGCCCGTCCACCACCTCGGCCCGGACCCCGGCCCGCGATAGCGCCCGGCGCCAGCGACGGGCCCGCCGGTCCAGTTCTTCCACTGGCGCCGCAATCATCCGCCAGACCGGAATCTGGGCGGTCGCTTCGTCCCGCAGGTAATGCATGAGCGTGGCCTGGAGGCCAGTCAGGCAGAGTTTGTCGGCCCGCAGGGCGCGGGCCAGGGGGTGGCGCTTCATCGGTTCCACGAACTCCGCCCGGCCCACGATGATGCCGGCCTGCGGCCCGCCCAGGAGTTTATCTCCGCTGAAGCAGACCACTGCCGCCCCGGCCGCGACGCTCTCCTGGACGGTCGGCTCGTGGGCCAGACCGAAGGCCGCCGTATCCAGCAGTGCCCCACTCCCCAGGTCGTCCATCACCGGCACCCCGTGCGCCCGCCCCAGTTCCACCAGTTCCGGCAGCCCCACCTCCGCCGTGAAGCCGACGATACGGAAGTTGGAGGAGTGGGCGCGCAGGATGAGGGCGACATCCGGCTCCTCCGCCAGCGCCCGCTCGTAGTCCCGGCGGTGGGTGCGGTTGGTGGTGCCGACCTCCACCAGCCGCGCGCCCGATTGGGCCATCACCTCCGGGATACGGAAGCCGCCGCCGATCTCTATCAGTTGGCCCCGGGAGATGAGCACCCCCCGCCCCCGGGCCAGGACGGTCAGAGCCAGCAGGACCGCCCCGGCGTTGTTGTTGACCACCAGCGCGGCCTCCGCGCCCGTCAGTTCGCAGAGGAGTCGCTCCGCGTGGACGGTGCGGTGGCCCCGCCGCCCGGCGGGGAGGTCGTATTCCAGGTTGGAGTAGCCCCGGGCGACGGCGTCCATTGCCGCGCGGGCAGCAGCGGAGAGGGGGGCCCGCCCCAGATTGGTGTGGATGATGACCCCGGTGGCGTTGATGACGGGACGGAGGGTGGGAGCCAGTTGCTCCTGGAGGTAGGCCGTCGCGCGGGCGACCGCTTCCTCCGGCGTCGGCGGCTCGCTTCCGGCCCGTACCTCCTCTCGGATAGCGTCCAGCGTCCTGCGAATGGCTGTGACGACCAGCCGGTGCCCGTAGAAGGGCAGCAGCGCCTGCATGGCCGGAGCGTTCAGAATCCGGTCCACGCTGGGGAGTTGGCGGAGAGTGGCAGATGCGTTCATTACACCTCCCGCACTGAATTGTACCGGGTTGTGGGGGATATGTCAAATAGGGACGGAGCGCGCTCACTTGCCAAAGGGATAGAATGTGGTAAAATATTCACCGTTCTGGCCCGCTAGCTCAACAGGTAGAGCAGGGGACTCTTAATCCCTTGGCTGCAGGTTCGAGTCCTGCGCGGGTCACCTGTTCGGTCCTCCGGACGGAGGAGGAGGGAATCCCGATGCCCCGCGGGGGCGCGCGGGTTGCTTGTGCCAGGTAATGGCCTGTCTCCTTGCGGATCAACGACGCCCCACCCTGCCGGTGGGGCGTTTCTGTTTTGACCAACGCAAGTTGACAATTCCCCGACCTGAAGTAAGATTTACAACGATGAAGCGGTAGGGCCCCGCCAAGCATGACCCCTGGCGAACCGGCGACCGACGCCGACGTAATAGTCCGAAGTAGTTCACCGATCAGGCTTTGGGAAGGCACCAAGGAGGGGGATAAGAAAATGCCTGGTACAAATCCCTACACTTTTGGCGACCCGGTAGGTAAATCCCCCTCTTTCGTGGGGCGCGAGGACATCTTGAAAGACGTGTTGCGTGTTTTGCGTCACCCCGAACAGAACGCCATTACCCTCTACGGCCAACGGCGCATTGGCAAGACCTCCATCCTGCAGTACCTGGAAATCCATCTCCCTGAAAACGGGCCCTTCATTCCCATCTATTTTGACCTGATGGACAGGAGCGGCCTGCCCCTGGGTGAAATCCTGCGCCAGATGGCCTGCATCATCGCCCAAAAATTGAATCAGCCGGATCCCGATCTGGGCGATAACCAGGAACAATCCTTCCGCGACGCCTATTTGCCGAATACTCTCCACAACTTACCTGCGGAAGCCAGCCTTGTATTTCTGCTGGATGAGTTTGACGTTCTGGCAGACCCACAGGCAGAACAGCAGGCCAAGCGTCAATTTTACAGTTACATGCGCGACCTTCGCCAACTGAATCCAGCACGGTTGCAAACGCCTGCTGCGAATTCTCCCCGTCGCCAGGCCGTAAACGGCCTGGCTCACAGAACCAGGGGCGCTCAAGCGCCCCATTGGGCGGGGAGGATAGCGCCACGTGGTGCCAGGGGGGCGCTTCAGCGTCCCTTCTCCTCTGAGCCGGGTCGTAAACGACCCGGCAAGATTGCGGCCCAGGCCGGAATTCACAGCACGGGTTTGCAATGTGCCCTGTTTCTGGAAGCGCGCTTTACAGCCCGTGCAGAACCTTTCTCCCAGCGTGAAGGAAGCATACGAAGCCGCGGAAAGAGAGAACTTTGGCACCTTCGCACTGGAGCGCATCTTGAAACGTATGGAAGAGGCTGGAGAACGGCTTGTGCTACTGCTGGATGAATTTGACGCCATTCTGGACATCCCAACTCTGCACACCATTGAGTTTTACGGCGGATTGCGCTCCCTGGCATCCCGCTTCTCGTCCCTGTCGCTGATTATTGCCGCCCGTCAATCTGCAGATGAATTGAATCGCTGTACACAGGAGTTTAACCGCACTGGTTCCCCTTATTTTAATTTTGTGGAAGAGATCACCCTGGGAATGCTCTCAGGAAAAGATGTCGCCAGACTATTGGATAGAGCAAAAGACCGTTTTTCCAGAGAAGACCGTGTTTTCCTGGCGCGCGCCAGCGGCGGGCATCCCTATTTCCTGCAGATGATGGCCAGTTACCTCTGGGATGCCTGCGGGGAGTACCCGGCCGACCCCCAGGCCAGGCGCCGCTGGGCTGGCGAGCAGGGGCTTCACCAGGCCAGACAAATCATCAAGAGCATATGGCGCCTCTGGACCCCTCAGCAACGCATGGCCTTCGCACTGGCCGCTTTGAGCGCTATGCCCTCCCTGGTACCTGGACATACGTTTGATGTTCACCGACTGCTGAAAATCGGCCAGGACCTGACTCCGGAACAGCGAGAGCTGGTCAGAAGAGGGTTTCTATACCCTGATCCTCAATTGCCAGGTGGCTACGGGCCGCGGGCGGAGATCTTCCTGTGGTTTCTATCCGAAGAACTTACCGACTTGCTGCGCTCCCCCAATCCCGATTGGCCCGCGTGGCTGCGCCAACAAGAATGGGACGGCTTGCTTACGCGGCGAGAAAGAGAGAACCTGATCAATGCCTTTAAAAACATGGGAGCCCTTCTGTCTACCGGGGCCAGCATTCTCATCAGAGCCGCTGCGGAGATCGCCTCTATGTCATAAAGTAGTATGTGGTGCGGGCATTGATTCAATGGACCCACTCCCCCTCACCCCCGGCCAGACCATAGAGGGCCCCTTCTGGGGCGAGATGCTGCGCGTCCTCTCCGTCCGGCCCGTCGGGCGGGGACTGCGGGTGGAGGCTGTCGGCGTCCAATCCGGACGCTACTACGACCACCTCCTCCAGCCCGAGGACCTGGCCCAGGTGCGGGCCGCCCTCCCCACCGCCCGCACTCTCACCGGCAACGCCGAAGCCTTCTTTCTGGCCCTGGAAGCCCACCGCATCCGCCTGGCCCACCAGTTTGACCCCCTCCTGGCCGTCAACGTCTCCCAGGTGGACCCCCTGCCCCACCAGATAGAGGCCGTCTACCACCACATTCTGCGCCAGCCCCACATCCGCTTCCTCCTGGCCGACGACCCCGGCGCCGGTAAGACCATTATGGCCGGCCTGCTCCTCAAGGAACTCAAGGCCCGCGGCCTGGTCCGCCGCGCCCTCATCGTTGTCCCCGGACATCTCAAGGACCAGTGGCTGCGGGAACTCAAGGACCGCTTCGGCGAGACCTTCACCGTGGTGGACCGGGCCGTCGTCGGCGCCACGTGGGGCTGCAATATCTGGCAGGAGCAACCGTGGGTCATCACCTCTATGGACTTCGCCAAGCAGGACGAGGTGCTGGCCGCGCTGGCAGAGACGACGTGGGACCTGGTGGTCGTGGACGAGGCCCACAAACTGGCCGCCTACCGGTACGGGGAGAAGGTCACCAGGACCCAGCGCTATCGCCTGGGGGAGGTGCTCTCCCGCATCGGCCATTTCCTGCTCTTCCTCACCGCCACCCCCCACCGGGGCGACCCGGAGAACTTCCGCCTCTTCCTGGACCTGCTGGTCCCGGGGATGTTCGCCACCCGCGACCTGCTGATGGAGTCCGTCCGCAACGGCGACAACCCCCTCTTCCTGCGGCGGCTCAAGGAGGACCTGCGGGATTTCTCCGGCCGGCCCCTCTTCCCGCCCCGCCACGTCCACACCCAGACCTTCCGCCTCCACGACGACGAGAAGCGGCTCTACAACGCGGTCACCGCCTACGTCCAGAAGGAGTACAACCGGGCCTTCGCCGCCGACAAGCGCAACGTGGCCTTCGCCATGCTCATCCTCCAGCGGCGGCTCGCCTCCAGCGTACGGGCCGTCCGGCGGTCCCTGGAGCGCCGCCGCCAGCGCCTGGAGGAACTCCTCCGCCTGGGCCGCTGGCTGGCGGAGCGGGACTCTCTGGACGAGGAGGCATTAGAGGACGCCCCGGAGGCGGAGCGGCTCCGCCAGGAGGAGGACCTGCTGGCCCGGCTCACCGCCGCCGAGACGCGGGAGGAACTGGAGGCGGAAATCCGAACGCTGGAAGACCTGATCCGGCTGGCCCGCGCCGCCGAGAGCCGGGAGGTGGAGACCAAACTCAACGAACTGCGCCGGGTGATGGAGGACGAGCGCATCCGCCAGACCGGGGAGAAACTGCTCATCTTCACCGAGTCCCGGGACACGCTGGAGTACCTGGCGGAGCGGTTGCGGGCCTGGGGCTACACGGTGGTGACGCTGCACGGCGCGATGGGCCTGGACGAGCGCATCCGCGCCGAACACGAGTTCCGCGAGCGGGCCCAGGTGATGGTCTCCACCGAGGCCGGCGGCGAGGGCATCAACCTCCAGTTCTGCTCCCTGATGGTCAACTACGACATGCCCTGGAACCCCAACCGGCTGGAGCAGCGGATGGGGCGCATCCACCGCTACGGTCAGCCCAGAGAAGTCCACATCTACAACCTGGTGGCGGCGGAGACGCTGGAGGGGCGGGTGATGGAGGCCCTCTTCCGCAAACTGGAGCGGATCCGGGCCGCGCTGGGGAGCGACCGCGTCTTTGACGTCCTCGGCGAGGTCATCGTGGGGCGCAGTCTCCAGGAACTGATCCTGGACGCCCTCACCCAGCGCCGCACGCTGGAAGAGATTCTGGCCGAGATTGAGGCCGTCCCCGATGAGGAGGCGGTCCGCAAGGCCCGGGAGGCGGCGCTGGAGGCCCTGGCGACCCGTCACATCAACCTGCAGGAGGTGCTGGGGGAGAGCCGCCGGGCGCGGGAGAACCGCCTGGTCCCCGAATACATTGAGCAGTTCTTCCAGCGCAGCGCCGGGTTCCTGAACCTGCGCCTGGAGCGCCGCCAAGACGGCCTGTGGCGGGTCCCCCACGTCCCCCTCCCCCTCCGTACCGTCTCTCAGGAATTCCGCCACCGCTACGGGGAGGTCTTCCCGGAGTACAACCGGATTTCCTTTGACAAGGAGACGGCCCGGCAGAAGGGGGCCGTCTTCGTCGCGCCGGGGCATCCACTCCTGGAGAGCGTCATAGAGCGGATTCTGGAACGGTGTACGGACGACCTGGAGCGGGGCGCGGTCTTCGCCGACCCGGACGGCCGTCTGGACGGCTACCTCTGGTTTCTGGAGGGGGAGGTCCACGACGGCGCGGGGGAGGTGGTGGGCCGTCGCCTCTTCGCCCTCTTCGGGCCCGCCGACGGCGGCGACCCCCGGCCCGTCAACAGTTCCATTCTCTGGGACCTGATCCCCCTTCCGCCTGCGGCGGACGCCGAACCGCCCCCCTCCGAGGAGGCCGTCGTCGCCCTCTTCGCCGAGACGACGCTGGAGGCGTACCGGGCCGAACTCCTGCGGGAACGGCAGCGCCATGCGGAGGTCCGGCGGCGCTACGGCCTCCGTTCCCTGGAGCAGTTGATCCTGGACTCCCAGGCCCGGCTGATTGAGTACGAGACCCGGCGGGCGAAGGGGGGACCCGTCCCCGAAGTAGAAATCCGTAACGAGGAGCGGCGGAAGGAGGAACTCCTGGCCCGGCGGCAGGACCTGGAAGAGGAAATTCGCCGCCAGACCTGCCTCCTCCCGGCCACGCCGCGCGTCTTGGGCGTGGCGCGCGTCCTCCCCCGGGCCGTGCCGGAGATGCGCCCGGACGCGGAGATAGAGGCCGTGGGGATGCGGGTGGCGGTGGAGTACGAGCGGGCCCACGGCCGCACCCCCCAGGACGTCTCCGCGCAGAACCTGGGCTACGACCTCCGCTCCACCGCCCCCGACGGCTCCGTCCGCTACATTGAGGTGAAGGCCCGGGCGACCACCGGGCCCATCGTCCTGACCCCCAACGAGTGGCTGATGGCGCAGCGGCTGGGGGAGGAGTACTGGCTGTACGTGGTGGAGAACGCGGCCACGGAACCGGTGCTCTACCCTATCCAGAACCCGGCGGCCCGCCTCCGCCCCGAGGCCGTTGTGCAAACGGTGCGTTTTGTGGTAAAACATTGGAAAGAAGCCGCGCTGAGCGCCGACTGAAGTCGCCTCTTTTGCCGCTTTAACCCCCTCATCCCCCCTGGCCCCCCTTCTCCCCCGAAACGGGGGAGAAGGGGGGATGAGGAGGGGGTTTGGGGGCGGCGGCTTCGCCGCCGCCCCCAAACCCCCATAATCTCGGGGGGATGAATGAAAATGCCAGGTGGCCAGATTTCCGATCCGCGCAGCAGCAGGTTGATTGGAACCGAGAGGAAACGGGTGAGGTGATCCAATGGCTCATCTGATGCTGGAGCGAATTGTGGTCCAGGGGTATAAGTCGTTCCGGGAAGTGGACTTTCCGCTGGAGCGGATCAACGTGCTGATCGGTGCCAACGGGTCCGGTAAGTCCAACTTCGTCCAGATATTCCAGATGATGAACCGGGTGGTCAACGAGGGCTTCCAGGCCTATGTGGCTCAGGCCGGAGGGGCTGACCAGTTGCTGCACTACGGACGGAAGGTCACCGAGAAAATGCACGTGGAGTTCTGGTTTCGTGTGAGCGACCAACTGGCCAACGGCTACGCCGCCACCTGGATCCCCACCGCCGCAGACACGCTGGTATTTGAGGAAGAAGTCTGCTACTTCCACGACCGGGCACGGTACGAGAGGCCCTACCGGGAAGGACCAATTCTTTCCCCTCATCCAGAGAGTTTTCTCCCAGAATTCGCACGATTGAACAGAGTGGCTTTTTACGTCCTGAAAGCCATGCAGTCCTGGCAGGTCTATCACTTTCACGACACGAGCGAGTCGGCCAGAGTCAAACAGACCGGCGACCTGCACGACAACCTCTTCCTGCGTCCGGACGCCTCCAACCTGGCCGCCTACCTGTTCCTGCTGCAGGAAACCGCGCCCGGCGCCTACCGCAACATCGTGGAGACGGTCCAGATGGCCGCGCCGTTCTTCGGCGATTTTGTCCTGCGCCCGTCCCCCTTCAATCCCGACAAAATCCGGCTGGAATGGCGGGAGCGGAGTTCCGACGCGCTCTTCGGCCCTCACGTCCTCTCCGACGGCACGCTGCGGTTCATCTGCCTGACCACCCTCTTCCTCCAGCCGCCGGACCGTCTGCCCGCAACCATCGTTCTGGACGAACCGGAACTGGGGCTTCACCCCTACGCCATCACCCTACTGGCGGAAATGGTGCGCTCCGCGGCGGAGCACACCCAGGTCATCCTGGCCACCCAGTCGGTCACGCTGGTGAACCAGTTCTCCCCGGAGGAGGTCGTCGTGGTGGACCGGGTGGACGGGGCATCCGTCCTCCGACGCCTGTCCTCCGAGGAAATCACCCTCTGGCTGGACGAATACAGCCTGGGCGACCTGTGGGAAAAGAACCTCCTGGGAGGACGGCCGGCCCGATGAAAAAGGTGCTCGTGTACGCAGAAGGCCAGACAGAGGAAACGTTTATCCGGGATGTCCTGGGGCCCCACCTGGCCCAGATGAGCATCTACCTGACCCCTGTTCTGGCCCGAACCCGGCGCACCGCATCCGGCACCACCTACAAGGGCGGAGTTGTCTCGTACGGGCAGGTACGGCGGGACATCCGCCGCCTGCTGGGAGATACCAGTGCGTCCCTGGTCACCACGATGATGGACTACTACGGCCTGCCCGATGACTTTCCGGGCAGGGCACAGATACCGCCTGGCACTCCGTATGAGCGTGTTTCCTTTCTGGAAAATGCGTTTCGGGAGGACATCAACCACCCCCGCTTCCTCCCTTTCCTGACCCTGCACGAGTTTGAATCTCTGCTCTTTGCCCGGCCCGATGAGATCGCCAGGGCCTTCCCCGGAACAAAGGGGACAAACCAATGGGTTCAGGAAATATCGGGCCTGCCGCCCGAGGAGATTGATGAGGGAAAAGACACTCATCCGGTGGCACGAATTGCCCGCTATTTTCCCCAGTATCGCAAACCGGTGCACGGGCCGCTGATTGCTCGTCGGATTGGATTGCCGACCATCCGCTCCCGTTGCCCGCACTTTGACGAGTGGGTCCGCAAACTGGAAAGTCTGCACGGCTGAAAGGGAATCCTATGCCCGACACCCGTCTCATAGAAACCGTTTTTCCCCTCCGGCGCGTCTCGGAGGAGTCGGTCCGGGAGAAGAACATCCGCCACGGCCACATCTCCACCCTGCATATCTGGTGGGCCCGGCGGCCCCTGGCCGCTTCCCGCGCCACCGCCCTGGCCGCCCTCCTCCCCGACGACCCCCGCCGCCGGGAGACCCTCCTCCGCCTGGTGCGCGACCTGGCCCCCTGGGAGGCCGCCCAGGGGGAGAACCCCGACCTGGAGGAGGCCCGCGCCCGAATCCGGGAGACTTTCGGCGGACGGGCTCCCCGAGTCCTGGATCCCTTCGCGGGCGGCGGCGCCATCCCCCTGGAGGCCCTCCGCCTGGGCTGCGAGACCCACGCCCTGGACTACAACCCCGTGGCCGTCCTCATCCTGAAGTGCGTCCTGGAGTACCCCCAGCGCTACGCCCGCCCCGATTCCGTCTCCGTCCTCCCCCTCCCGCCCCGCCCCCCGGAGGAGGCCGCCGGTCCTCAGCAACGCCGCCTCTTCGGGGAGACCGACGGGGAGGAGAAGGGCGGCGAGTCCCCCCTCCTGCGCGCCGTCCGCGCCTGGGGGGAGTGGGTGCTGGAGGAGGCCCGCCGGGAACTGGCCCGCTTCTACCCCGCCGACCCCGACGGAAGCGTCCCCGTGGGCTACATCTGGGCGCGCACCCTCCCCTGCCAGAACCCCGCCTGCGGCGCCGAAATCCCCCTCATGCGCCAGACCTGGCTGGCGAAGAAGGACAACCGGAAGATCGCGCTCCGCCTGGTCCCCAACCCCGCCGCCGGGCGGGTGGACGCGGAGATTGCGGAGGGGCGGGCCATCCTCTTTGACCCCGACAACGGGACGGTGACCCGGGCGCATGTCCGCTGCCCCCTCTGCGGCGGCGGCATAGACGACGACACCACCCGCCGCCTCTTCCGGGAGGGGAAAGCCGGCCAGCGGATGATGGCGGTGGTGCTGTACTGTCCTCACCCCACCCCCGGCGGCTTCGCCGCCACCCCCTCCCCTCTCCCGCCGGGCGGGAGAGGGGAGCAACCGTATTGTCTGTCAAACTGGTGTAACCGGCGGGCCGAGTGCCCCACAGTTAACCAGCAAGTTCAAGGCACCATTTCCGGCGATCCCGGACCATCGCATTGAG